>PPYF01424982.1_pt1 | contig 14992 bp, 9 predicted proteins | sample 1559871 | NCBI WGS metagenome assembly PPYF01 (sample SAMN08240021, study PRJNA423297) | Human gut metagenome, whole genome shotgun sequencing project. | reverse complement strand
TCCGTGTCAGTGGTGGCGCATTATAGGGAGTTATTCCGGCCTGACAAGAGGAAATTTAAAATAATTTTCTGACCGCGCAACATTCAACCAAATCAATCTAAAACTGCCAGTTTTTCGAGCGTTTCGAAGCCGTAACGCTGTAAAACGGGCAATAATTGTTCAGCTTCTGGCGTCATTGCCATACAAAATGCAATATTCGCATCGGCAGATTTTGCATCCGGGGCTTCATGCTCTAACAACCAGGCCGTTCGGCGAGCAATCGCTGCGCCAGAATCCACCAGCCGGGTTCCCTCTGGCAGCACTTGTAATAGTTCTTCTTGTAGTAGAGGGAAATGGGTGCAACCCAATACAACTGTATCTGGCGGCTCTTTCATTCTTAACCACGGGCGTAAGATACGTTTTAGCGCATCCAGAGAAACATCTTCGCCATGCAGCTTCGCTTCAGCCAACTCAACCATCTCTGCCGAGCCCAGCATTTCTATCTGGCATTCATTAGCGAAACGCGCGATCAGCTCATGAGTATAAGAACGTTTAACAGTTCCGCGGGTTGCCAGTAATCCGACAATGCCATTTGCCGTCAGACGTGCAGCAGGTTTAATCGCCGGCACGACACCAACAACCGGGAAGTCGAACTTTTCGCGTAATGCAGGAAGTGAAACGGTACTGGCGGTGTTGCAAGCGACCACAGCCAGCGCAAGGGGATAACGTTCTTGCACTGCGGTGACAATTTCCACCACTCGCTCAACAATAAACACTTCGCTTTTTTCGCCATACGGGAAAGCGACGTTATCGAAAGCATAAATGTAATGGAGATCCGGTAAGAGATGCCGGATCTCGTCATAGACCGACAACCCACCGACGCCGGAGTCAAACACCAGCACGGTGGGACGTGGTTCAGAAGGTGTAGCTGCCAGACAAGGTGTATTCCCGTCCTGCAGTTTGGTAGCCATAGACTGTCTCATAATCTTTGTCGAACAGGTTGGCTATTTTACCACGAACTGTCAGGTGAGAGGTGACCGGATACGCAACCGCAAGATCCCACAAGCTCACACCGCCCATTTTAACGGTTTGATAAGGATAAGATGAGTAATCCTTATCATAGCGAGTGCCTAAATACTGATAAGTAATCCCCCAGTCGAAGTCATACAACTGCCAGTCGAGCTGGTATTTCACCTGCTGTTTAGCACGGCGTAACAACGGCGTGTCAGTAATCGCATTGCGCGCATCAACATAATCATAACTCACAGTATGCGTCAGTGGTCCGGTATCAAAATTAGCGGTCGCCTCGACACCCTTAATCCGCGCTTTCCCTTCGTTGTAATATTTCAGGGTGTGATCATCATAATCGATCAAGTCACTGACATCGTTACGATATCCGGAAATACGCCAGTTAACCCCAGCAGTTAAGCCTTCAAACGCGCCTTCCCATTGTTTGCTTTTCTCAGGATTCAGATTCGGATTACCGTAGGAGCCGTACAGTTGCCCAAGATTTGGTGCCTTATAAGATGTTCCGTAGGAAGCAATAAAGCGATAACCTTCGATGAACTCCCAACCGGCGCTGGTTTGCCAGGTACCATGACGACCAAACTGAGAATTATCGTCGCTGCGTCCTGCGCCTTCAAAAGTAAAATCGCCGACTTGTTGCAGCCCAGTCAGATAGATGCCGGTATTACGTTGATCATATCCATCCTCAACATAAGCTGTGCCCGGTGCCGTGCTCTGCTTCTGCCAGTCAACACCCGCACCAATATTACCGTGGCCAATGATGATGTTGTTTGCCCACTGGACGGTGTACTGTTTCATCTCATCGAGCGTCGCGGACGAATCATAACGACCATAATGCGGATCGTAGTTGTAATCTTTGCTATGGCTGTAGCTGGTAATCAGTTGTGATTTAATCAGTTCGCCGTTATAGCGCAGTCCGGCATCCCAACTTTGGCTATAGAGTTTACGGGTATCGACCAGTGGCAAGCCGGGAGAATAATATGCGTCATAATTGGTACGATTATCATAGCCATAGCCGCGCACAAAGCCGCTCCAGGCATCAGTAAAATTATGCTCCAGCGCGCCATAAAGCGTTTTACTTAAAAAACCATCGTTATCTGGCTGCGCTTGCGTTCCGGTATTACCATAGGCGACAACATCATAACCATGAGTATGGGCATAATCGCCCAACAGCGTTACCCGTGTCTTATCCCCCAGTTGTTGCTGTGTAGAGACATCATAGTTCTGATAACTATTGCTTCCCCACCCTGCTGAAATTTCCGTTCCGGGGTGATCGCGCGTCGTGATGATATTCACGACCCCGCCTATTGCATCTGAACCATAAACAGCGGAGCGCGGCCCACGGATATATTCAACACGCTGGACAAGCGCAATAGGGAACTGACTAAGATCAGCAGAACCACTCACCCCCGCCAAATTCAGGCGGACGCCATCAATTAACACCAACACATGACTGGCATTTGTACCGCGAATAAAAATAGATGAGAGCTGACCTGAACCGCCGTTTTGGGTGATATCCACGCCCGGAAGACGGCGCAGCACATCATTGACCGAGGTCGACTGCCAGCGGTCGATATCCTGACGCGTCACAACAGTAGTTGGCGCAAGCACAGTGCTGCGCGGTTGTTCAAAACGGTTAGCAGTAACGACGAGAGTATCCGGGCTGGTATCCTGTGCCCAAGCGGAAAATGCCGTGACGGAACACGCCGTCAGCAGCGAAGCTTTTTTAATCATTGTAAAGCATCCACAATAGAAGAAGGATGCCGCAGGTTTCATCAATATTACGCGATGATGAGAACCAGATGCGACGTTGGCCGGCAGGTCTTCGGGCTTGGAGGGGTATCTAAGATACTAAGAGATGATGACTTCCCACCGGATGGCAGTGTCCGCATAACGCAATCATCGCACCTTTCCTTACCGCTGCGCGTCAGCTCCAGATTCGCACTGGATTCCCTATTAACTCACAGGACCGGCAAGTGGATGCTACAGGTTGTAACAAGTTACTGTCCAGACGTAGCTCACAAATAGGAATTCATCAAGATCTGGACATCTGATGAGCAATCCCTACAATCGCCGCGTACTTTAATTTTTCAGGATACATCATGACCCCCGAACACCTTCCAACAGAACAGTATGAAGCGCAGTTAGCCGAAAAAGTGGTACGTTTGCAAAGTATGATGGCACCGTTTTCTAACCTGGTTCCGGAAGTGTTTCGCTCGCCGGTCAGTCATTACCGGATGCGTGCGGAGTTCCGCATCTGGCACGATGGCGATGACCTGTATCACATCATTTTCGATCAACAAACCAAAAGCCGCATCCGCGTGGATAGCTTCCCCGCCGCCAGTGAACTTATCAACCAGTTGATGACGGCGATGATTGCGGGTGTGCGTAATAATCCCTTTCTGCGCCACAAGTTGTTCCAGATTGATTACCTCACCACGCTGAGTAATCAGGCGGTGGTTTCCCTGCTGTACCATAAGAAGCTGGATGATGGGTGGCGTCAGGAAGCGGAAGCCCTGCGTGATGCATTGCGAGCGCAGAATCTGAATGTGCATCTGATTGGTCGGGCAACGAAAACCAAAATCGAGCTGGATCAAGATTACATCGATGAACGTCTGCCGGTCGCAGGGAAAGAGATGATCTACCGTCAGGTAGAAAACAGCTTTACCCAACCGAACGCGGCGATGAATATTCAGATGCTGGAATGGGCGCTGGACGTAACCAAAGGCTCAAAAGGCGATTTACTGGAGCTATACTGCGGCAACGGTAACTTTTCATTAGCGCTGGCACGCAATTTTGATCGGGTATTAGCCACCGAAATCGCCAAGCCGTCAGTCGCCGCCGCGCAATACAACATTGCCGCTAACCATATTGATAACGTACAAATTATTCGTATGGCGGCAGAAGAATTTACTCAGGCGATGAATGGTGTGCGCGAGTTTAACCGCCTGCAAGGAATCGACTTAAAGAGTTATCAGTGCGAAACCATTTTTGTCGACCCACCGCGCAGCGGTCTGGACAGTGAAACCGAGAAAATGGTGCAGGCGTATCCACGTATTCTGTATATCTCCTGCAATCCGGAAACGTTATGCAAGAATCTGGAAACATTAAGCCAGACGCACAAGGTCGAACGTCTGGCTCTATTTGATCAGTTCCCCTACACGCACCATATGGAGTGCGGCGTATTACTGACCGCGAAGTAAAACCCATGCCGGATGCGCTTGCATCCGGCATGATACCGATTACTCAGCAACTTCCTGCTTACGGTTACGCATCTTCGCGCCAATCCAGAACACCATAATGACGGACAGTACTGCCGGGAAGAAGTTAGAGCCGATATCCGGATATTCCGCACGAACTACCGTGCTGTACAGCAGTACGCCGAGAATAAAACAAGCAGCTGCCAGACCCGGCAAGCCTACCGGCATAGTGCGATTAAGATAACGTTGATGCAGGCAGTAAACTGTCAACACCAGGGAAATAATCGGGAATACAGAAAATGGTACAATGGAGCTAAACAGCGCTGCAAAAGTACCATTGATCGATAAGCCAGCAACCAACGCTAGCAGCAGCGTACCTCTATCTTGATTTGCTTGTTTCATTACTCGTCCTTCACATTTCCCGGAATAATTGTGGTTTTCTCTTGTTCACGGCGATACCAGTAATAAGCCCCTTTCGAAATCATTCGCAGCTGCAGTACCAGTCGCTCTTCTAATTGCCGGCGTTGCTCGACGCCGACATCCAACGCCTCGGCCCCCGCACTGAAGACAATCGTCACCATTGCTTCGGCTTGCGCTTCAGTAAACGCACGCGGCATATGGTTTTCGAGTTCCAGATAGTCCGCAAGTTCCGCAATGAAGTGCTGAATTTCACGCGCAACGGCGGCACGAAACGCAGCGGAGGTGCCGGAGCGTTCCCGCAATAATAACCGGAAGGCGTTAGGATTATTACCGATGAACTCCATAAATGTGGAGACCGAGGTGCGGATCACACTCCCGCCTTTGGCGATACGCTGACGCGCCTGACGCATGAGTTGGCGTAGCATTAAACCGCTCTCATCAACCATGGTCAGACCCAGTTCGTCTACGTCGCGGAAATGCCGATAAAAAGAGGTGGGAGCAATGCCTGCTTCTCGTGCCACTTCACGCAAACTCAGGCTGGCGAAGCTGCGTTCAGCACTTAATTGGCTAAATGCGGCTTCCACCAGCGAACGGCGGGTTTTTTCTTTTTGTTGCGCTCTTACGCCCATCACGATGTCTGAATCCTTGCCAAAAGTACTGCTGGCACTATACCAGAGAATGAACATACTGGATTGCTCCAGTGTTGTGAATGAACGGTAACGCAATAAAACATATTTACTGCAATTCTTTGGCCGGTTCTTTTACGTACAACAACGCCAGCATCGACAGCAACGTGCCTCCACCCAGATACCACGCCGGAGCCGTCAGACTATCCAGCAACACGATGGATTGCGTGGCGAAATATTGCGCAAAACCGCCAAAGATTGCTACGCCAATGCTATAAACCAGCGCGAAACCTAATGCCCGAATCCGTTTCGGCAACAGTTCAGAGATCAACAACATCACTGGCACACCGCCAAGCGTGGTAAAGCTGACCATCACGAAAACCACCGTCAGCAACATGCCAGGGCTTGGGTAATTCACCAACAGCCAGAATGACGGCCAGCTACAGAGAAGCACCATCACACGGGAGATTAAAATCAGCTTTTTACGCCCAACCGAATCACATAGCATCCCCACCAACAGCGCGCCCACAAACGTAATTACCCCCGCCAGTAACATCGCTGCATGAGAATAGTGTTGAGGCATTGCCAGATACTTCGCCGCCCAGGTGCCGTAATAAAAGAGGGAAATATAGGTTGCTACCGTGCTACCAATAGCGAGTAAAACGCCATTAACGATAGTCGCCTTATGTTGCAGGAGCAGAGAAAACGCGCTTTCGCTGGTAGCAGCTTTTTTATTGCGCACTGGCTCAGGTACGTCATTTTCCAGGCTCAGACGCAACCAGCAACCGATAGGTGCTAATAACACGCCAATAAAAAACGGCACACGCCAGCCCCATTCTGCCATTACGGTTTCTGAACCTGTGGCGAACGGTAGCCATGCGCTTAAACCTAAAGCGACAACACCGCCAAAAGTTGTTGCCAGGCCTTGGGTCGCCAGTGACCAACTGCTGTAAAAGCCGCGACGATTTGCCGGAGCTGACTCCACCAGTAGCGACATTGAAGCCCCGACTTCACCACCTGCCGCAACACCCTGAATTAGACGCGCCAGCACCAGCGTTGCGGTTCCCCAATAGCCCGCCGTTTCATACGTCGGTGCGATGCCGATCATCAGCGTACCGAGGCTCATCAGAGCAATAGTGAACACCATCGCCGGTTTACGCCCGAAGCGATCGGCCCAGGCACCAACGATAATCCCACCGAGCGGACGCATAAAAAAGCTCACACCAAACGTTGCAAATGCCAGTAACAGCGCGACGTTATGATCGGCACTGGGTGGGAAGAAAAGCGTACTGATATAGACCACAAAAAAGTTGTAAACGCCAAAATCAAAAAATTCGAGCGCATTGCCAAACGCCGAGGCAAAGATCACCCGCCTGCCGCTGGGCTTTTTCTTCACACTCACGGTTTCATTTACGATCGCCGTCATTCCATGTTCCTTGCCAAAAAGTGTTGTTGTGTGTTGTTTTATTTATTGCAGCCAGGCTTCAACCAGTGCGCCCCAGTAGCTGCTTGCCGGGACCAGGCTTGCATCGTTAAAGTCGTAACCGGGGTTATGCACCATGCAGGAACCTTCCCCGACATCGCCATTACCGAATAACAGGAAACCGCCTTTGGGTTGGGCTTCCAGCATGAAAGAGAAATCTTCACTGCCCATCAGGGGTTTGATGCCAAACTCAGCCCGATCTTCACCAAATGTTTTGCACGCCACCTGCCAGGCGAAGCGCGCCATCTCCTCGTCATTTACTAATACCGGTGTACCGTTAACATGCGTAACCTCAGCCGTAGCGCCAAAGCTGGCAGCCTGGGCTTGTGCAAGAGCAGGAATACGGGTCAGAAGAAGTTGTCGGGTATCGCGGCTAAGAGAGCGGACACTGATTTTCATCTCAGCACTGTCAGGAATGACGTTAGCCGCCTCACCCGCAACAATGCTGCCGACGGTAATTACCGCCGCTTCCAGCGGATCGACATTGCGCGACACAATGCTTTGTAATGCGGTGGTGATATGTGCAGCAACCAGCACTGGATCGATGGCTTTGTGCGGGATCGCACCGTGTCCGCCACAACCACGAACCGTAATATGGAACTGATCCATTGACGCCATCAGCGCCCCAGGCTGGAAGAAAAACTTGCCGACCGGCAAACCCGGCATGTTGTGCATCCCGAAAATGACATCGCAGGGGAAACGATCAAAAAGCCCCTCTTTAACCATGATCTCACCGCCGTTAATCATCTCTTCCGCAGGCTGGAAGATAAGGCGTAACGTGCCGTTAAAACGGCGGGTTTCGGCAAAATAACGCGCAGCCCCCAGCAGTATGGTGGTATGCCCGTCATGCCCGCAGGCGTGCATTAAACCAGGATGTTTACTGGCCCAGGGCTTGCCACTATTTTCATAAATCGGCAACGCATCCATATCCGCCCGCAGGCCAATACTTTTCTCTCCGTCGCCCACTTTTAACGTGGCTACCACGCCGGTTGTCGCCAGCCCTTGCTCAACCTCATAGCCCCACTGGCGCAGCTTTTCCGCAACCAAAGCACTGGTTTTAAATTCTTGTAATCCCAGCTCCGGGTTTTCGTGGATCTGATGGCGGATCTCGCGAAGTTCTTCCTCAAACCCACGAATATAGTGTTCGATCATCGGCTATTCCTTTATTCACTTATAAACAGGCTAATTAACGGATTTTATTGATGGTATAAATACAAATAACTCATCAATATAAAATATTTATATATTTGTTTTATAAGAAGATTTCATAAAGACAATAACAAAAAAGCACGCTTCGGCAAGATAAAACTATCAGCCATAAGAAAAAGCGATTAATAGTGAATAAATAAAATAAGAAGGAGGAAGACAAAGCAAAGGCCGCTCACGATATAGCCAGATAAATGACGGGGATCAATTGGCTTACCCGCGATAAAATGTTACCATTCTGTTGCTTTTATGTATAAGAACAGGTAAGCCCTACCATGCCACATTCCTACGATTACGATGCCATAGTAATAGGTTCCGGCCCCGGCGGCGAAGGCGCTGCGATGGGCCTGGTTAAGCAAGGTGCGCGCGTCGCAGTTATCGAGCGTTATCAAAATGTTGGCGGCGGTTGCACCCACTGGGGCACCATCCCGTCGAAAGCTCTCCGTCACGCCGTCAGCCGCATTATAGAATTCAATCAAAACCCACTATACAGCGACCATTCCCGACTGCTCCGCTCTTCTTTTGCCGATATCCTTAACCATGCCGATAACGTGATTAATCAACAAACGCGCATGCGTCAGGGATTTTACGAACGTAATCACTGTGAAATATTGCAAGGGAACGCTCGCTTTGTTGATGAGCATACGTTGGCGCTGGATTGCCCGGACGGCAGCGTCGAAACACTAACTGCTGAAAAATTTGTTATTGCCTGCGGCTCTCGTCCATATCATCCAACAGATGTTGATTTCACCCATCCACGCATTTATGACAGCGACTCAATTCTTAGCATGCACCACGAACCGCGCCATGTACTTATTTACGGTGCTGGAGTGATCGGCTGTGAATATGCGTCGATCTTCCGCGGTATGGATGTAAAAGTGGATCTGATCAACACCCGCGATCGTCTGCTGGCGTTTCTCGATCAAGAGATGTCAGATTCTCTCTCCTATCACTTCTGGAACAGTGGCGTAGTGATTCGTCACAACGAAGAGTACGAGAAGATCGAAGGCTGTGACGACGGTGTGATCATGCATCTGAAGTCGGGTAAAAAACTGAAAGCTGACTGTCTGCTCTATGCCAACGGTCGCACCGGTAATACCGATTCGCTGGCGTTACAGAACATTGGGCTGGAAACTGACAGTCGCGGACAGCTGAAGGTCAACAGCATGTATCAGACCGCACAGCCGCACGTTTACGCGGTGGGCGACGTGATTGGTTATCCGAGCCTGGCGTCGGCAGCCTATGACCAGGGGCGCATTGCCGCGCAGGCGCTGGTGAAAGGTGAAGCCAACGCACATCTGATTGAAGATATCCCTACCGGCATTTACACCATCCCGGAAATCAGCTCTGTAGGCAAAACCGAACAGCAGCTGACCGCGATGAAAGTGCCATATGAAGTGGGCCGCGCCCAGTTTAAACATCTGGCACGTGCACAAATCGTCGGCATGAACGTGGGCACGCTGAAAATTTTGTTCCATCGGGAAACAAAAGAGATTCTGGGTATTCACTGCTTTGGCGAGCGCGCTGCCGAAATTATTCATATCGGTCAGGCGATTATGGAACAGAAAGGTGGCGGCAACACTATTGAGTACTTCGTCAACACCACCTTTAACTACCCGACGATGGCGGAAGCCTATCGGGTAGCTGCGCTAAATGGCTTAAACCGCCTGTTTTAACACTTTATCGAAATGGCCATCCATTCTTGCGCGGATGGCCTCTGCCAGCTGCTCATAGCGGCTGCGCAGCGGTGAGCCAGGACGATAAACCAGGCCAATAGTGCGGCGTGGTTCCGGCTTAATGCACGGCAGATAAACAACCCCATCGCGTTTGCGTTCCGGCGGCACAGCCAGCGCAGGCAGTAAAGTGATCCCGCTACCTGCCGCCACCATGTTGCGCAGAGTTTCCAGGCTGGTCGCGCGGAAGTGTGTATCTTCATCCGCCCCGGCTTCAAAACAGAAACCCATTGCCTGATCGCGCAAACAGTGACCATCTTCCAGCATCAGCAGTTTTTCCCCTGCCAGATCGGCCATCGGTACGCATTCGCGGTTCGCCCACGGGTGGTCTTCATAGATAGCCAGCAACATTGGCTCATCAAACAACGGCACTTCAATGAATGCTTCGCTCTCTTTCACCAGCGCGAGGATCACGCAATCGAGTTTGCCGCTGTCCAGTTGCGCCAGTAACTGGTGGGTCTGTGCTTCATGCAGATACATTTCCAGCTTTGGAAAGGTCTGGTGCAGCATCGGGATAATATGCGGTAGCAGGTACGGTCCAACCGTGGGAATCAAACCAATATGCAGCGGCCCGGACATCGTCTCGCCCTGCTGGCTTGCCATCTCTTTAAGGACTTTCACCTCACGCAGTACGGTACGCGCCTGATCCACCAGCAGCATTCCCGCCTGGGTGAACAACACTTTACGGCTGGTCCGCTCCAGCAACATCACGCCCAACTCATCTTCCAGCTTACGAATTTGCCCGCTAAGCGTCGGCTGGCTAACGTGGCAGGAATCTGCCGCACGCCGAAAATGGCGGTGTTCGGCCAATGCCACCAGGTACTCAAGATCACGAATATTCATTATCCATCCTCCATTGCCACGATAGTTCGCGGCGATAGGTAGCATAGCAACGAACGATTATCCCTATCAAGCATTCTGACTGATAATTGCTCACAGAAACGGAGCGGCACCTCTTTTAACCCTTGAAGTCACTGCCCGTTTCGAGAGTTTCTCAACTCGAATAACTAAAGCCAACGTGAACTTTTGCGGATCTCCAGGATCCGCTTTTTTTTATTCTACAGGCCCACAGCAAGAGAGCCTGATAGTAACGGTTACTCAATCCGATCTTTGACAATAAAGAAGTAACACAGCGCCCCGGTGAACGTCACACAGGCCGCGATAACCAGCGCCAGATTAAACGAGTGTGTGGTATCCACGACCCAACCGGTTACGATCGGAGCAAAGGAAGCAAAAACAAAACTGCCAAAGTTTTGAATCCCGGCGATGGAAGCCACTTTTGTTTCTGACACCATCACCTGCACCAGCCCCCATGCAGATGTTCCCGCGAAATGCACGCAGAACAGCGCCATTGAGATAAACGCTACCGCCTGGGCTGGCGAGGAAGATTGCACGACCAGCAACGTGCCTAATGCCGACATCATCAAACCGCAGACAATAGCCGTTTTACGCGTCTTCGCCAGGTCATAGCCTTTTTTCGCCAGCCGATCGACAACAATACCGTTAACCCACATCCCGACCGCCGCCGCGAGGAAAGGAATTGCCGCCACCCAACCGGTTTTCGCCAGACTGAAACCTTGTTCGGCCTGCAAATAACCGGGTAACCACGCGATGTAGAGCCAACCGGTATAATTGACGCCAGAGAAACCTAAAATCATCCCCCAGGTTGTCCGATGCTTAAACAGCGCCAGCCACTCGCTAAATTGTAACTGTGGACGCGGTTTAACCGGCGCGGAGAGATATGTCCGTTCTTCCTCGGTCAGGACAAACTGCGCCCGGTTGCGATACCACGCGTACCAACAGATCCCAACCAGAATCCCTGCTACGCCGATGATGACAAACATCGTCCGCCAGCCCCATGCCAGTTGCATCAATACAAGAGCAGGAGGCGCGATAGCCTGACCGATAACGGTAGATGAGTTAAAAATCCCCAGCGCCGTGCCGCGTTCTTTTTGCGCATACCAGTCGGTGATCGACTTTACTCCCGCAGGCATAAATGGCGCTTCGCCAATACCCAGACCGATACGCATTAAAATAAAGTGGCTAAAAGAATTAACCATTCCTGTTAATGCCTGCATTAATGACCAGAATATTAAGCCTGCGCCTAACACTATTCGTGGGCCAAAGCGGTCTAGCAAAATACCGGAAGGAAGTTGTGAAAAACCATAAGACAGAGAAAATGCAGAAAGCAAAACACCAAATTCGGTAGCGGATAATCCTAACTCGCCACGAATCGCTTCACCTGCCACGCTCAATGATGAACGGTCGAGAAAATTAACGATCCCCGCCATAAATAATAAAACCAGGGTCACTGTCTGAATACGACGAATCCGTTGCGGTTTATTACCCGCAACACTGGTTGACACATCAACGTCCATTTTTAGCTCCTTGAGCGGAATTAATCGATTTGATGAATATTCAGAAAATAATTAAGCGAACCGCTATTACCAGTTCCACAATGTGCCATCTTCCAGTCGTGCGACGGGGAGATACGCCGGGTCATACGGATATTTCGCCGCCAGTTTCTCATCGAAAGAAATACCCAGCCCCGGTTCATCGCCTGGGTGCATATAACCTTCATCGAAGCGCCAGCTGTGCGGGAAGACTTCAAGCATTTGTTCGGAATAGCCCATGTACTCCTGAACGCCAAAGTTTGGCACCCAGAGGTCAAAATGCAGCGCCGCCGCATGACAAACAGGCGATAAATCTGAAGGGCCATGCGAACCGGTACGTACCTGATAAAGCGATGCAAAATCGGCAATCCGTCGCATCCCGGTAATGCCGCCTGCATGGGTAATCGTCGTGCGAATATAGTCAATCAGCTGCTCTTCGATTAACTGTTTGCAGTCCCAGATACTGTTAAACACTTCACCGACCGCAATCGGCGTCACGGTATGCTGGCGAATCAGACGAAAACATTCCTGGTTCTCGGCAGGCGTCGGATCTTCCATCCAGAACAGGCGGTAATCCTCAATGCTCCTCCCAAAGCGCGCCGCTTCGATGGGGGTCAGGCGATGGTGCATGTCATGCAACAGATGTTCGTTAAAACCGAACTTATTACGCACCGCTTCAAATAACTTCGGCGTAAAATCGAGATACTTTTCTGAAGACCACAACTGCTCTTCTGGCCACAGGCCTTTGGTTGCTGGTTCATACGCCAGTCCTTTGCCCTTCGCCAGACCATAGGTGGTTTGCATACCCGGTACACCACACTGCACACGAATCGCCTTAAAGCCCATCTGCTGGTGCTTTGCATAGTCTTCAAGGACTTCATCAATCGTCCGCCCGGTGGTGTGGCAATAAACCATCACGCCTTCACGAGAAGCGCCACCAAGCAGTTGATACAATGGCATATTTGCCGCTTTAGCTTTGATATCCCACAACGCCATATCAATGGCAGAAATGGCCGACATCGTGACGGGACCACGTCGCCAGTAAGCTCCTTTATAAAAGAATTGCCAGATATCTTCGATACGGCTGGCATCGCGGCCAATTAATTGAGGACAAAGATGATCTTTCAGATAAGAAGCGACCGACAATTCGCGACCATTTAACGTGGCATCTCCTAATCCACAAAGTCCGCTTTCAGTGGTTATTTTAAGCGTAACGAAATTACGCCCGGGACAAGTAACAAAAACATCCACAGCAATAATTTTCATTATTGCAATCTCCTGTATTGTAAATAGACACTTCAAACTTAATTTTACGCCTACTACCATACAAGAGAGAAAAAGTGATTATTCAACCGTGATCACATTAAAAATAAAAATTTCTACCGAGGAGAAAAAACACCCTCAAAAACCACCTGAATAATTAGCCATCATCGTTAAAACAACACGTTAAATAATCACATAACAAACTCCATTAATCATTAAAAATGAACACAGCAATAGAAATGAATTATATTCAATTAATTAAAGTATGTATTGGCTGATGTATTGAAAATATAATTTTTATGGGGAGAGTGAAGGTAAAGAAGACGCAAGAATAAAAAGGAATGTGACAAATAATGGTTCTGGTTGGGCGTTAAATTTAAGGTCACCAGAATACTGACAAATTTCTGCCTGATGCGGCGTAAACGCCTTATCCGCCTACGAAGTGTCACACTTTGTAGGCGTGGTAAGCTCCCCATTTTCAGGGGAGCAATATAAACAAATTACCCCAACCGCGCCTGCGCAAAAGCAATCGCCTGCGCCACCTGTTGCGGTGAGACACCGCCTTTTGCTGCACGCTTGTCGAGGCACGATTGCAGCGACAGAATCGGATAGACATCTTCGCCAATCACCTGGCTGAATTTCTGCAACTCACTGAGCGGCAGATCTTCCAACGCTTTGCCCTGACGAATGGCTTCCACCACCGCTTCACCCACAATATGGTGCGCCTCGCGGAACGGTACGCCTTTCGCCACCAGATAATCCGCCAGTTCAGTAGCGTTGGCGTAACCCTGCTGCGCCGCTTCCTGGCAACGCGGACGTTTCACCTGAATGCCGTCCAGCACCAGCGCCGCCATATGCAGGCAGTCCAGCCAGGTATCGAGCGCGTCGAACAGACCTTCTTTGTCTTCCTGCATATCTTTGTTGTAAGCCAGCGGCAAACCTTTCAGCGTCATCATCATGCCGGTTAACGCCCCCTGCACCCGACCGCATTTACCGCGAATCAGCTCCAGCGCATCCGGGTTTTTCTTCTGCGGCATTAATGATGAACCGGAAGTCACACGGTCAGAAAGCTCCACAAACCCCGCTTCGCCGGTGTTAAAGAAAATCAGATCTTCAGCAAAACGCGACAGATGCACCATGCCGATAGCGGCAGCAGAAAGCAGTTCCAACACATGGTCACGGTCAGAAACGCTGTCGAGACTGTTACGGGTCGCCGAAGCAAAGCCCAGCCAGCCTGCTAACTGTTCACGGTCGATTTCATAGGCCGTTCCTGCCAGTGCGCCACAACCTAGCGGGCTGACATCCAGACGCTTAAGCGCGTCCTGCAAACGGCTTTCATCACGCGCCAGCATCTCAACGTAGGCCAGGCACCAGTGAGCGAACGTCACCGGCTGGGCGCGTTGCAGGTGAGTGTAACCCGGCATCACCGCGTCCTGATTGTTCTGCGCGGTCTCGACCAGAGCGGATTGTAACTGCCGGTTAGCCGTCAGCAACTCGCTAACGGTATCTTTGCACCACAGTTTCAGGTCAGTTGCTACCTGATCATTACGGCTACGCCCGGTATGCAGTTTTTTGCCTAACTGACCCACTTTGTCGATCAGTTTGCCTTCCACCCAGCTATGGATATCTTCGGCGTCGCTTTCAAGGATTTGTTGTGGCCTGG
>PPYF01000348.1_pt1 | contig 14997 bp, 17 predicted proteins | sample 1559871 | NCBI WGS metagenome assembly PPYF01 (sample SAMN08240021, study PRJNA423297) | Human gut metagenome, whole genome shotgun sequencing project. | reverse complement strand
CTAAACAAGCTTAATCTTTTGTTTTCATCTATAAATTTCTACATATTTCTATATTTTTATTAACTGTTAACCAGCTCCATAATAAAAGTATTATAACTTATTAGCTATAATACTATTTTACCTGATAGCTAATCGTTATTAAAATTAAATAGAAAGCCCTTCCAGTAAAGATGAGAAAGGAAGAATAGAAAATGAAACCTGGCAAATATTCTGTAAAAGCGCAAGGACATGGTTCCAGCTATATGCCGATGGAGGTCACTCTATCAAAAGATAAAATTGAAGATATTAATGTTGATGCAAGTGGTGAAACACGTGGTGTTGCAGATGAAGTATTTAATCGTTTACCTAAATTAATAGTTGATAATCAGACCTTAAATGTTGATGCTGTCAGTGGTGCGACAATTTCTAGTCATGGTGTTATTGATGGCGTAGCTCAAGCTATTAATGAGGCTGGTGGGAACTCTGAAGAATGGAAAAGGCGGCCTAAACCTCGTAAAAGTACTGCTAAAAAAGACAAAAAATATGATACTGATGTAGTAGTCATTGGTGCTGGTGGCGCAGGATTGGCCGCTGCAGCTCGTAGTATTCAATTAGGACATAAGGTAGTTATACTTGAAAAATTCCCTCAAATGGGTGGTAATACTAGCCGTGCTGGTGGTCCTATGAATGCCGCAGAACCAGAATGGCAAAAAAAGTTTAAAGCTTTAGCAGGAGAAAAGGAAGATATTGAAAATTTAGCTTCTACACCAGTTGAAAATATAGATCCAGAATATCGTGAAGATTTTCAAGAATTACAAAAGCAAATTAAAGAATACGTTGAGTCGGGGGCTGATTACTTATTTGATTCCAAATTGCTTCACGAAATTCAAACTTATGTTGGTGGTAAGAGAACAGATTTGAATGGTAATGAAATTCATGGTAGTTATCCCTTAGTTAAAGAATTAGTGGATAATGCACTTGATTCAGTTAAATGGCTTAAAGACTTAGGGGTAAAATTTGATGATAGTCAAGTAACTATGCCTGTTGGAGCACTTTGGCGTAGGGGACATAAGCCTGTTGAACCTATGGGATATGCCTATATTCATGTTTTGGGCGATTGGATTAATGCGCATGGTGCGACAATTTTAACTGAGACACGCGCAAAGCATTTGTTAATGAAAGATAACAAGGTTGTCGGTATTGAAGCAGAAAAAAATGACGGTTCTAAAGTAATAGTGCATGCTAAAGCGGTAGTATTGGCTTCAGGCGGATTTGGAGCTAATATGAAAATGGTGCAAAAATACAATGCATATTGGAAGCATATTGACGACGATATGCCGACAACTAATTCACCAGCGATTACAGGTGATGGAATTGGTTTAGGTGAAGAAGCTAACGCTGATCTAATTGGAATGGGATTTATTCAGTTGATGCCAGTGTCTGATCCAAAGACTGGCGAATTATTTACTGGATTACAGACCCCGCCAGAAAACTATATTATGGTTAATAAAGATGGAAAACGTTTTGTAAATGAGTTTGCAGAGCGTGATACTTTAGCTAAAGCTGCTATTGCCAACGGTGGATTGTTTTATTTGATTGCTGACGACAAAATAAAGGCAACGGCATATAATACCACCCAAGAGTCAATTGATGCTCAGGTGAAGGCAGGAACGCTGTATAGAGCAAACACATTAGCCGAGTTAGCTAAACAAATTGGCATGAAGCCAGAATTGCTGGAAGAAACGATTAGAAAATACAATTCTTATGTAGATAAAGGTAAAGATCTAGAATTCGGTAAAAGTGCGTTTAATCTTAAGTGTGAAGTAGCACCATTCTATGCTACTCCACGTAAACCAGCTATCCACCATACAATGGGTGGACTAAAGATTGATACTAAGGCACATGTAATCGATAAAGACGATAAAGTTATTAAGGGACTTTATGCTGCAGGTGAAGTAGCGGGCGGTATCCATGCTGGTAATCGTCTAGGTGGTAATTCATTAGCTGATATCTTTACTTTTGGTAGAGTTGCCGCAAATACTATATCTGAAGAAGTTGAATAAAATAAAAAGGTCTGATAAAAATCAGGCCTTTATTTTGTAATAAAATCTATTAAATTTAAAACGGGTTTTGATAGTACGAGCTTAGGATTATAAACTAGATAAATTGTACGTGTATTTTTAGAAAATTTAGTTTTTGAAGCCAAAAGGGATCCTTTTTTGTAGTTACAGTAGTGTCTTCAGTATATAAGGAAAGAAAGTTAAGTCATTTTTATATTTATCGACACTCTCGCAAATACCGATATCATAATTACCATTGTATACTTCAAGACAAATATAATCTGAAATATTTGGATGATAGATATAATGAATCGATTTTGAATTTTGTTTATCAAATAAGGAAAGAACCTGTGGTAAAAAGTATTTGTTGCAGTAGGAATACAACCTATTTCTATGGTATTATTTTCACCTCTTTTAGCTTTTTTAATATCACGTTTAGTTTTTTCAAAGACTGAAATTACAGATTCAGATGTTTCAAGAAAAATTTGACTATATTTTGTTAATTCTATTCGTCCATTTTTTTGTTAAATTAAGTTACAGTCTAGTTCTTTTTCTAATGATTTGATGGAATTCGATAGGCTAGGCTGTGAGATGTTAAGGTGTTTAGCTGCCTCGGAAAATTGATGTTGCTTGGCTAATTCATTAAAATAGTAAAATTGATTTAAATTCATTTTTTACACCCCAGAACGATAAGAAACATATTCAACTATTATTATATTATTTGTCATTGGTGTAAACAATGGAATGACTTTGGATGAAAGCAAAAACGTAGACATATGAATGTCTACGTTTTTTAGGGATTCATTTTTGATCAAAATTAAAAAAATATTTTTAGTTGTATACACCAACTTGATTAGCATTAACTAAGACTTTTTCTCCATGAGGAGATGTATTAGTTAAGTCAAAGCTTACATCTTTTCCGGCTCTTATACCGTGGTGTTCACCGTTAACCCAATGAGCATTGTTGGTTACGTCATAAACGATACCATTAACTGCAATATAAGCAGGTTGGCCGTTTTTACCATCATAATTTGACAGAGTTTCTTTTGTAAATTGTTTCATAATGAAGAAGTTCCTTTCTATATAAAATTGTCTTAACTTAATAGTAACATGTTGTCACTTAAGAAGATATGATTTGAGCTTCTCTTATGTTTTTCTTACGAAAGATGACCTCGCCAACCTGCAATATCCCAATCTAGGAAGTCATAATTTAGTTTTTTACCATAAACTTTTTCATAAGCAGCAACTTTTTGAGCATAATCTTGTTCCATCATCTTATGTGCGTTTTCATTAGCGCTAAGTGATACATCGGGAAAAATTGGTGGCAGGACATGTACTATATATTTAGTTTCATAGAAGTTAGGATCCTTTTTTTCGATTTTAGGTAGATCCCGTATTTCGACAAAAACAGAAATGATCGGTACATTTTGTTTAGCGGCAAAGTAATAGGCACCACGTTGCAGTTTACGTGGTTTACGATAGTTCCACCACATTTCTTGTTCTGGATAAATCAGAACCCAGTTGTTTTTAGCTAATGCATTACTTAAGTGTTTAGGAAAAATATTAGCTATGTAGCTGGGACTTTGGACTAAAGGAATTGTTCCAACATAATTCATCAAATAACGGAAAAATCCAGGTAATTTTAAATTGGTATCTTCAATTACGATTGAAAGTTGATGATGCATTTTGTCAGCTAATAATTTAATTGGCAAGGAATCAATTTGATTAAAATGATTTGAAGTTATAATTGCCCCGCCAATAGGTAAATTACTTAAATTTTCTAGTCCTTTAAATTCGGTTGAACCAGCTAAAGTTTTAGCAAGAGTATCAAAAATTACGTGGCCAACACGATTATTTAATTTGCTAGAAAAAGTTTTACGATTTTCCCAATATTCATCGACCAGTTTTAGTCTTTCGTCAAGGGATAATTGTGGATCACCGATTTCAACTTTTGCCGTGAAGTCTCGGTCATTAGCGGCTTCTTTGATATTCTTAATTACTTCTTCGCGATTATCTCCAAAGATCATAATTTTACTGCCTCACGTTCTTTAACTCGGGCCCAATTGTTAGGGTCTTGTTCTGTTTTATCTTCTTTTAAAAGCATATGGTCAAGCTTTTGGCGATCAGCTTCGCGCTCTTGATCAGTATAATTATCAAGTTCAGCTTTTAATTCATCATAAAACTTAGTTTCTTTAGCATTTTCCCAGAAATAATCTTCGTATTGTACGCCCTTAAAATGCCATGGTTTAAAGAAAAGATTGTAGTGAATTAATCCAGGATTGGAGATAGGTTCGGTGTTTTCATTAGGCATAGCGTCCCAACGTGGGTTAAGGTGCAAAATGCTGCCTTCGCCCATTTCATTTAAATAATCTTGATCAGGTGCAATACAATCAAAGTGATACTTTTCAAGTAAATTCATGAAATGATAAATGAATTTTTTATCACGAAAGGCTTTAGCATTCATTACTAGCATTCCTGAGTTGATATATTTCTTAGGATCAAGTGACAAAACGTCCTTGATGTATTTAATCATCTTAGGGACAAACTGAATTGAAGAATCAGTGCAAGCCCCGAATAAATTATTGCCTAATTCTGTGTTATAGAGCTTGGCTATATCATCATTAACGACAGTATCGCTATCAATATAAATTGCCTTATCGTATTGTGGGAATAATTCTGGAATAAATAAACGATAAAAGATAGACATAGTGAAAAAATCAGCACGTAAGAAATTTTCTCTACGATTTTGAATTGGTTTAACTAATTCATCATCAATATGAAAAAATTCTACGTGAACATTTTTACTACCAAGAGCACTTAAATCTTTCTTGTGTTCATCTGATAAATCTTGATTTAGAAAATATACAGTGTAATCTGTATCAGGATTTGCATATTTAACCAGGGAATGTAATGAAACAGCAGCATACTTTGTAAAGTCATCGCTAATGCTGTAAAAAACTGGTACTGTCATAATTTTCCTTTCTTAGTCGATTTTAACGGATTCGTGTTTCTTAACTTTGGCCCAGGTGTTAGGTTCATCGACAATCATGTCAACTTTTTTGGCCATCCATTCAAGATCGGCACGAGCCTTTTTACGATCTTCATCGGTAAAGTCGGCTAATTGTTTCTTTAACTCATCGTAGTAAGGTGTAGTTTTGGCAACATCCCAGAAGTAGTGGGCATATTGTACGTCTTCAAAGTGCCATGGTTTGAAGAAAAGATTGTAGTGCACAATCTTAGGATTTTCGATTTCAGGGATGCTTTCGTTAGGCATAGCGTCCCATTCTTTTGGTAGGTGGTAAATCTTATCTTCACAAATTTCGTTCATATAAGCTTGATCTGGGTCAACGTTATCGAAGCGATACTTGTCCATGAGGTAATAGAATTTGTCGACAAAATGTTTGTCGCGGAAAGCTTTCATATTAAATAAGATGACACCGTTGTTGATGTACTTTTCTGCAGGCAAAATGCCTTGACATTCCTTGATGTATTTTTGTAAAAGTGGCATATAACGAATAGATAAATCAGGACAACTAGCAAACATATTATTGCCAATTTCAGTATCATATAATTCTGCAATATCTGCGCAAATAATGGTGTCGGCATCTAAATAAACAGCCTTGTCATATTGTGGGAATAATTCAGGGATGAATAAACGGTAAAAAATAGACATGGTGAAGAATTGTGCACGTAAGTAATTTTCCTTAGTATTGTGAATTGGTTTAACCATCTCATCATCGATATAAAACACATTAACGTGGATATTGTCTGTAGACATGTCTTCTAGACTCTTTTTGTGTTCAGGGCTAATATCTTGGACTAAAAGGATGATAGTGTAGTCCTTATTTTTATCGGCATGATTAATTAATGATTGAATTGAAACGGAAGCGTATGGTGTGTAGTTGTCACTGATAGTGTAAAAAACAGGAATAGTTTTCAAAATAGTTCCTCCTAAAATATTAATTATTATTATTTCTTTAGATTATCGCGTATTTTAAGATACTCATTGAGCAAGTCGTCGTATTCATGTAAATGAAGTACGCTGTGTACGCGGGCTACATCCCAAGGTTTAACGGTTTGCATATGGAAGTAGGGCCAGAAGCGAAAACTGGTAGTAAAGTGCTGAATTTTAGTATCTTTTTGTAATTTATATTGTTCATTGTATCGGCGTGGCACAACACGTTTAGCAACAGCCAATTTGTTGATGGCTGATTGGTCTGGCAAGAACATCTTCTTGGTTTGCATCATATGACGTACTTTAGCAAAAAGACCAGTTTGCTTAATTTTTTTCATGTTTAAAAGTAAAATGCCAGAGTTCAAGTAGTCGAATACGCGTTTAGTTTTAACATTATGGAAGAAGAATCTTCCCCAGTAGTCGAGCACACCGACGAGCTCGATGCCTTTGATATTTTGCTTGTAAAAAGCAGTAATATCGCCGCGAATGACAATGTCATCATCTAAATAAAGGATGTGGTCGGGAATCTGGGGCAATTCATCCGCAAAAAGTCGCAACATGGCATAAGGCGTAAAACGCGTATTCATGTTGGCAGTTGGTGGCTCTTTTAAGAATAAATCAGTACAATCGATTAACTCTAATGTGTTTTTAGGGTTAGCTTCAATCAATAAAGAGCGAATGTAGTCTGCAGCATGTTTAGAAAATGGTTGATACTTGCGCTCATCACTATGAGCTTCCATGGTTAAAATATACAGATGCAAATCTTTAGCACCTGAATTTTTTAATAAGGAAAGAGTAGTGATTAAAACGCCGTCTTCAGCGTTTGCATCACCACAAAAAAGTATATTCATTTTTCCTTGCTATATAAAACATGGAAATATGTAGAAGAAAACGAATTTTCTACATATCAGAAAGATATATTTTTTCCTTTCTTTGTTTTCATTTACTGTCGTCTTCACTAGTATTCTGATATTCCAATATAAGAGTAATCACATTGACTAGCTCTTCAATGTCCTGCATCACTAGCAAAACAAGTTTTGCAGTGAGCGTAGCTCTTACAGTTTAAGGACCTAGCCAGCCCCATTTATTTTGCCAAAGCTAAAAGATTTAGTACTGCATTTTTATCTTGATCATTAAGACTTGGATTATCTTTTTTATTTAGTGTATTGAGTTTCATACATTAACTGCCGAGTTTTTAAGGCTTTATTCCAGCAGGTCGCATAAAGCATCAAGATGATTGTGCATTGTTTTATTAACTTTTTAGCTTAACTACTTGAGTTTTAATCAGCTTCATTTTCCATGTTTAACTTTCTAAGTGAAACTGCTTTTCCATTTTCTTCTACGTTTATCTATATTTTATTAACAGTTAAATTCCTCCTAGTTAGCTATTATCACTTTTTTATTATTATATTTATTCTATATGATACCATGGTTGACTATGTGATTTTTAATTTTGAAGAGTAAAAAAGGTTAAGAGGTGTAGTTCTCTTAACCTTATTTCTTTATATATTGACAATATTCATAGTCGCTAAGTTTAGCTCGCTCATTCATTGTTTCCCAGATCTCATCGTAAAGCTTATTTTGCGCTTCTTTACGGTTTAAAGTTTGATCCGGGTAAAATGGTCCGTTAATGTAAATAACAGCGCGAGGACGCTTGATAAAGCGTCTTTTATGATAGGTTTTTGTCATAACGAAGCTTGGTGCATTGAGTTTAACAGGAAAGTGCATACTGGTTGCGTCAAATGGGCGAATCTTCGTGTAATATGGCCAAACGTGTGCTTCAGGATAGATCAAAACTTCGCCCTTTTTATCCTTAATTACGGTTTGGATGGCCTTGATTAGTTTGATTGATTGCTTCACGTCTTTACCAACAGGCAGACCGCCGTAGCGCACGAGATATTTGCCGATGAAGGGAATGCCCCAGTTGGCTTGGTTAGCTATGGCATAAAAGTTCTTAATTGGAAAAATGGTTAGGGATGTAAAAACATCGCCCATTGGTCTGGTGTGATTGCCATAGATGAAATAGCCGTCATTGACTTGCTTTAGTTTTTCTTTGCCGATTACCTTAACATTGTCAAAAAAACGGAAGATGATCCAGCCAAAGCCAGCCGCAAGGTACCGAGCAATAGTGGACCAGATTTTAGCGCCGTGAGAAGTTGGTAAAATTACGTAGTCATCTGGTAAACTGAAATTTTGGTTGTGGCTATCGACTACGTCGTCGGTAGTTTGATGATAATAATAAATTCGTTTCATTCTTATTCCTTCAAGAAGTTTATTAATTTATCTTATCATGAAAAATATTAAGCGAAAAATTGATGCATCAGGCAAAAATTTTTGTGCAATAATATTCCTGAATTAATTGAATAAGGGATAATTGAGTATGAAACTTAGCAAAAAAATTGTTGTTTTCTTCTGCTGTTATTGCGGGACTTCTCTTAAGCGTTGCACCTGCTACTGTTCAAGCTGCAAGTACTGCTAGCAGTGCACCTAAAACTACAAATGTTCATCCTAAGGTCATAATTGAAAATAACTCTAAGTTGACTAAACAAGGTTATGTTTTAAGAATTAAGAATTCAAAGGATGCAGATCCTATTTATGTAGGTAAAAACAACTATAAATATGCTTTAACGCATTATGAAACCTTTAAGGGCAAGACAATTAGTCCAGCTAAGGTTCAAAACGTTAAATTTAGAGTTGAAAAGGTAGTTAAATTCCACGGTAAGATTAGTGGAGCTCCATTATACTTAGTAGTTTCTAAGGATAAGAAGTACAGCTGCTGGACTACGTAAGCAATGCTCCAATATTATTACTTCAATAGCAAGGGGATGTGCGGAGTAGTAAATCCATTGAAGAGAATTGCTAATAGAGGCTCTGATAAGGACATCGTTAGTCTTAAAAATAAACAAAATAAACGTGATTTAAATGCTGCAATGAAGGCTGCTAATAAGCTTAAGGGCAGTCAGAAGAAGCTTGTGGTAAATTCTTTGAAGCAACTAAAAAAGATAACAATATTGGCGTTGAAGGCGATAATTTACTTTTATTTGGTCTTTAAAGTGTAAAAAATACGTTAAAAGAAGATAGAAAAACTGATGCATCTAAGCTATGAAGCTAGAAGCATCAGTTTTTTGTTATATTAGGTCGTCATTGTCTTTGAAAAGTTGCTTGGTTGCAGCAGTCATTCTTTCGGGGATGCCATAGTTCTGCATAAAGGTTCCTGGTTCTTGAAGGTAGTCACCATTTTTGCAGGAATAGTCGTAGATTATTTTAAGAGAAAATAGATCTGCTTCCTCTTCTTCTGAGTTTTGCCCTGAAAAACTAGGCCAATAGGCGATACCTGAATCACCTAACATTAAGTGACCAATTTCGTGACCAATGATAAAAGGCAATTCATTAGGATTATGCCAATTAGTATTGATTACCATTTTATGAGCATTCTTAAATGAAAGTGCTGGGTCGTATGGCTCTCCTTTAACCAAGATGTATGAAAGACCGTGCTTAAAAGCATAATTGAGTAAGTACTCAATTAACTCTTCTTTACCTAAGTTTCTCATTTCTTGTCTGCGCGACCTTCCTTGATGTCATCTTCCATTAGTCCTCGAATCATATTGAGATATCTCTCAGGAACATTATAGCCGTGATATGAATAAGGCTTCTCCTCATCTAATGGGATAGAAGTTGGTTGTCCTTTGGTAGGTATAGGAGTAGGATCATCGGTTTTGCCTTTTAGATAGTCGATTGAAGTATTTAGTACTTCGGCAACGGCTTCTAAGGCATCACCACCAGGTCTTTTATTCTTCCAATTATAGATAGAATTAGTACCTAACCCAGCCTTATCATTCACTTCACGTAAGTTCATTTTATATTTTTTCGCTAATTCTTTAGTACGCTCTAATTCAATCATGGCAAGCATTCTCCGAATATTTTAAATTATTAAATAAGCATATTTACTAAAAACTTGTTGACAATATTAGTTTATAGACGTAGTATAAGAACTGTCAACGAGATATGAAAGAAATAAGAAAAAGCCTAGAAACACGTGTGCAAGTAAGAAAGGAATCATGTGCTTAAGGTTATTTCTTATACCACCATATTAGTATAAATACTAATATTAGTCAACGGATATTAGTATTAAGTTGATAAATTTTCTATAAAGAGGTGGTGCCAATGGCTGTGTAATAAAGAAAAAAGAGGTGAAGAAAGAATCATGGATATACATGATTACGTTGAATTGATAGCTTTAGCGTTTTGGGCTATCAGTGTTGTAAGTGTCGGTATCTTGAGTCATGTTCATTTTAAGAATAAGAGGCTGGAACAGTTTCGTATTACTGCTGATGATTTGATGAAAAACTACGTTGGTTTGTACAACAAAGAAAGTTTAGCCAGCGATCAAAAAATCAATCGGATTGTCAATGCAGTAGTAGACGGACTAGAAGCTAAAGGTTTTAAAGTGGAAGACCAAGATGTAAAGGATATTTTTGCAAAGGTCGCAAAAATTATTAATGAAAATTCTTCTAAGTAGGAAGATAGAAATTTTTTGGAGGTTTTATTATGAAGCATTTAAATGAAACTACTAATATTAATATTGAAGAAAGTTTTGATGTCAGTACAGGACATCATTCGGTAATTCAAAAAGGTAATGTTACTAAGAGTAATGTTTACGCATTGCAATTATGGAATGATCAAAATGATATTAAAGTATTTAAAGGTCCGCGCTCATATTCAACTAATTGTAATAAATTAGTTTTTTGGGGTGTCAATAAGGCTGGACATCATACTCAAACTTTTGAATTTGCAAATGCGGGAGACCAGTATCATTGGTTTATTGGTACTAAACCAGTAAATAACTGGTGTACACAAATCGCTAGAATTGATTTAACTAAGCAAAATGTAAGTTCTCCTCATACTACAAATTTAGATTTTCCTCGTTTAGCACATTTGAATCAAATTGGTGATCGACCTTATGATGGCTCACTAATGTATCGAGTTGAAGCAGCGGTATCACCAGATTATCAAAAGTTGTTAATTATGACAGTAGATAGTAAATATACTGCTCACTTTACTTTTTATGATTTACCTACTATTAATCAGGCACTAGACGAGGTTGAATCAAAAAGTCCTCAAAAACGTTATGTTCCCATGGAAACTCAACCACTAACAATGGATAGTAATTTTCAATCATTTAGTGTAGACAATTTTTATAATCCAAATGATGTAGCAGGAAAGCTTAATTTAGGATCAACTGATGAAATTACTAATTCAATTCAAGGTGTTGACATCGATAACAATGGTAATATTTATATTTCTTGTCAACCATCACCATCTGAAGTTGACGGAAAATATACTGGGCACCACAAACAAATTATAAAAATTCCATCTTATGCACATAATGATATTAATAGTTGGACTAGTGTAAATCTAAGCCAATATGCAAAAGAAAATCCTAATACTTTTGATATTTCAAATTATCACTCAGAAGTAGAAAGTATCCAAATTATTTCAGAAAACTATGGCTATTTAACTATTTCATATCATAATAAAAATCATTTAACTACATTAAGTAGAATTTTTAAAATTAGTTGGTAAGACTAATTATTAGATTTATAAAAAGTACTAAGTAGATGTAAAATTTACTTAGTACTTTTTTATTTAGAGGTGTTTATTTTGAATAAAATTAAATTAATTGTTACTACTGCTTTTTCATTTTTGTTATTATTTGTTGTAAGTGATGGAAACATTCAAGCTGCGCAAAAGACGATACATACTAATTATTATACTGGTATCAAAAGTACGTCTTTAAGTTACAACATAAACGGAAAAAGCTTATCAAATAGAATTAAGACCAACACTACTATGAAATATTACGGTAGTCCACGACTTATTAAGGGGCAAAAATATGTCTGCTACAATGTTGGCAAAGGCAAATATGTTCCATTAGATTCTGTTGGAAAAGTAAATGGAAGAAATACTTTTCGTTTGTTGAAGAACAGCTATATTTATAATGCTAATGGTAGAAAGATAGGTAGTTTATCTTATAGATATCCAGTTTATTTTTCAGGTAATTTAAGAAAAACTAGCCAAGATAAAAGATACTATGTGCTTGAGAGAAACATAGACTCTCAAGCTTATACAACTAGTACCGAAAAATATTATTTACCTTATAAGAAAATAAAGAATAGTTACTATTACTCATTGGGTAAAGGTAGATATATCAACGTTAGAAACGTTGCCACAATTAATGGTTTGCAGAATTGCTCTAATAGCGAAAAGATTACGGTAACAGCCCCTGGTCGCCAAACAGTACCAGTTTATGTTGTGAATGATTCTTCAGACGCAAAAACAGGGAAATGGTTACGTGGAGCCATTAATACTAAGTATGGCACTGCTTATCGAGTTATTGTTGATGGTAAAACTATCAATGTTGTAGAAGGAGATATGATTTTAGGCCAACGTATCCCTAGCGGTACAACTGTTACTGTTAATGCTAGAACAGCCGGACCACAATATAGATATCAAATCAAAGGTACTCACACTTTTATCGATGCTACAAATGTAGTAAGAAGTAAAACAAATGTAGCTAACTATTTGCCTTCTTACCTCGATTTAGATAAATTAAATAATTAACAAAGATCCTGTCCGTAGGGGCAGGATTTTTTGCTGGAAAAATTCAGATTGTGTTGATTGACTTAGAAATTGGGGGGAGATAATAGAAGTATCAGCGAGATATTAACAGAAGGATGATTAAAATGAAGAAAAATAAATTTATCTTAACTTCGGTTGCAGCTTTGATGGCTGTAAGTCCAATGCTTTCATTTGGCTCACAAGCTCATATGCAGATACTACTATTACTAAAACGATCATGCATACTTCAATAGCATATAACAGAGATGGTAAAAGCACAGGTACCAAATATTATGCATACAAGACCGTTGACGTAATGACTAAGCCTGTAAAAATAAATGGTAATTTGTATTACCAAGTAAATGGACTAAATCACTATTTAAGAGCTACCAACATTGATGGTGTAACGCGTAAAATAACGCATAATACCTATATTTATAAATCTTCTAATGGTCGTACTTCGTATAACGGTAAATGGAAGCTGTATAAAGGCGAAATAGTCACCACTTATGGCGGTTCTTACAAATTCAAAAATGGCAAGCACTACTTCAGAATTGGTGGCCCAAGCAAACAATATATTAAATCAACCAATTTAGGACCAGTTATTAAGACTAATACTTCAGTGAATGGATCTGGTTCATCATCGGCATCTACTAATTCGGAAGAAACAACAGTCACTGTAACCACTCCAACTCGTTTAATTACCCAAACTAGTAATAGTTATAAAGGAACAGCTCATATTACTCCTGTAGGAACAAAATTTACAGTTGATCGTTTGGAATTTAATGAACTTTCTAAGAGAAGTGAAAACGACGACCATTTTTATCACATCAAAGGTACTAATCAGTGGATTAACGCTTCTGATGTGAAAGCTGCTAAGAGTATTCCACTACATGACTATTTCTTTGAGAACTTCTCATACATCACATTCCCTAAGGATACAGATGTATATAATGCAGATGGAACCATTCAAGATCATGACGGTCAAAAAATAAGTAAACAAAAAGGTCAATTAAAAGTAGACAAGTTAGTATATATTTGGGTTCCAAGTGAAAATAAGGCAGAATTATTCTATCACTTGGTAGGTACAAGTTTTTACGCAAGTACAACACCAACTGCTCATTGGAGTACAATTAATGTTGGTCATGATGCTTATGTAAAAGCTAGCGATGTTAAGTTTATTGATGGAAGCGTAAAGTTAACCCCATCAAATACAGCCGCTGAAGCAGAAGCTGCTGCGAAAAAGTAAAACTTATAAATAATAAAATCCTGTCCGTAGGGGCAGGATTTTTTGTTAGAAAGTTACGAGCGGTTTTTATTGATGTATCTTTCTCTATAGTATATACTTTGGATATACGAAAGCAGGCGCATAAAATGATTGTAAAAGTTAGAAAAGTTGGAAATTCTCATGTTTTAACTGTTCCTAAAGGAATTCCTACTTCAAATCAAGAATACGAAGTTTTTGCAGGTAGAAACGGAGCAATAACTTATTTACCCGTTACTAATAATCCTTTTCATGATAAAGAAACTTTGAAAAAGTACGGAAAATATGATGGTGATGATTCTGGTTTTGTAGATGCCGAGGTTGATGATGACGAACTTAAATAAGACATCTTATATACCAGAAAGACAAGATATCGTGTGGATTAATTTTAAACCAAGTGTTAAAGAAGAGATGAGAGGACGTCATCCAGCGGTAGTTTTAAGCACGGCAATTTATTCAGAATTGACCGGATTAGTACTTGTGTGTCCAATTACACGTGGAACGAATAATAGACTTAAAGATTTTTTCATTTCTGTGGGTAATTTGAAGAGTATTGAGGGATATATTAATCCGCTGCAATTTTATACATTCTCTTTTAGAGGAAGAAACATAGAATTTACGGGTGATATATTAGACGATAGTACTTTTGCCTTGGTGCAACGGCGAGTAAAACAAATCATAGAGTGATGAAAAAAGACGGCCATCAAGCCGCCTTTTTCACGTATTAATTTTAAGCACAAAAAAAGCACCGACTACTCGCAGTGCCATTTTCATATTATGGGTGGCCAGGGGATCGAACCCTGGACCCACGGATTAAGAGTCCGTTGCTCTGCCAGCTGAGCTAGCCACCCAAATTTTTTTCATCAGCTCTCGTGCTGACAGTTAAATATATTACCAGTTAGAATAGGTTTTGACAACCCCTTTTTTTGAAAAAAATAAAAAAGACAAGTTTCTCATTTCCAAAAGGAATGAAATTTTTAAAAAACAAAAAAGAGATAAGGTTAAAACCTCAATGTCATTAAGTTAAGACATTGACAAATTGAATCTAATCTCTGTAGAACCGAATCATTATGATTTGGTTCTTTTTTTGCATAAAATAAAGGCGAAAAGAACCTACCTTT
>PPYF01547171.1_pt1 | contig 14999 bp, 10 predicted proteins | sample 1559871 | NCBI WGS metagenome assembly PPYF01 (sample SAMN08240021, study PRJNA423297) | Human gut metagenome, whole genome shotgun sequencing project. | reverse complement strand
GTGTGCGGGCGGCCGTACTTCGCAGCGGCGTAGCAGCGCCAGGACAGAGCTGCACTGCCGTCGCGCCGTGTCTTGCAGCGGGCAGCGCAGTTTGCGCCGCACACACCGCACCGGAGCTTGCCGGAAAGGGGATAGCGCCGGCTGTGCTTGGGCTGCCCGTCCTGTGATCGTGCGCGCGCTGCCAGGATATGCCCGGCAGCCTCAAACGTGGCGCGCGGAATGATCGGCGTATGGTGATCGCGCAGGACGACATAGGCTTCCTGCCCGCGGTTATATTTCTTCTCGTGCGTCAGATAGTCGGGGGTGTAAGTTTTTTTCTGCACCAGATCGCCGCAGTATTTTTCGTTGCGCAGGATGCGCAGGATCACGCTGCTCCGCCACGGCCCGCCACGCGCGGTCGGCACGCCGGCTTCATTGAGTTCGCGCGCGATGGTATGCGCGCCTTTGCCGTCATTCACAAACCTGCGGAAGATCTCCCGCACGATCTGTGCGCCCGGCTCGTTGACGATCAGCACCCCGCCGCGCACGTCATAGCCGAGCAGGTCGCGTCCGAACACAACGCCCTGTTCCATGCGCCGCTTTTGCCCCCATTTGACGCGCTCGGAGGTGCGGCGGCTCTCCTCCTGCGCGATGGAGGCCAGGATTGTCAGCCGCAGTTCGGCGTCCCCGTCGAGCGTATAGAGGTTGTCGTTTAGAAACAGCACGCCGACGCCAAGGCGCTTGAGCTCGCGCGTGTAATAGATGCTGTCGAGCGTGTTGCGTGCAAAGCGGGAGATCTCCTTTGTCACGATCAGGTCGAGCAGCCCCGCATGCGCGCAGACAATCATGCGCTGAAACGCCAGCCGCTTTTTCGTGCTGGTGCCGGAGAGCCCCTCGTCGGCAAAAATGCCTGCCAGCTCCCAGCCAGGCTGCCGAGCGATATATTCCCGAAAATAGCGCTGCTGGCTCTCGAAGGAGTTTGCCTGATCGTCCCGGTCAGTCGAGACGCGGCAGTAGGCAGCCACGCGCAGCGGTTGGCGGCGGCTGGACGAGCAGGGCAGAGCAGCGGCGGTATTCCGTGTCCGTCAGCAGGCCACGCGCCCGCAGCGCCGCAAGTACCGCGTGCTCGATCTGCGGCCTGCAGGCAGCGGCCGCCTTCCGCAGCGTCGTTTCATCCGGATATTTGGTACAGATCCATGTTCGTGCTTGCATTGCGGCACCTCCCGCAAAAGTGTATGCGCGGCAGGAGGCGCGCGAGAACAGAAACGGAACATTTTCGCCGCACCGGCAGGGACGGAGGAACTGGGGCACCTCGAGATGGTCGGCACGATCGTCTATCAGCTCACGCGCAGCATGACACCGGAGCAGATCAAGCAATCCGGCTATGACACGTATTTCGTCGATCATACGGCGGGGGTGTTTCCGCAGTTTGCGTCCGGCACACCGTGGACGGCAGCGACGATCGGTGTGACGGGTGACGTGATCGCGGATCTGTCGGAGGATATGTCGGCCGAGCAGAAGGCCCGCAAGACCTATGACAACATCCTGCGCTTGTGCGATGACCCGGATGTGACAGACGTCATTCGCTTCCTGCGCGAGCGTGAGGTCGTGCACTACCAGCGCTTCGGCGAGGCGCTGCGCCTGGCGACAGAGAAGATGGATCAGAAGAATGTCTATATGACCAATCCCGCGTTCGACCGCACCTGATTCAGGCGCGTATCAGAAAGAGGGGCAGGGCCCGGTGTATTTGCCGGGCCCTGCCGCATTGCGCGCAAAAAACAGCAGACACCCGAAGGTGTCTGCTGCAGATTGATCAGATCAAATTACTTGATCACAGTCCAGCGCTCGGTGACCGGGTGCTTGATGTTCTGGAAGAAGTCGCCCTTAAGATCCTTCAGGGTGTTGAAGTTGACGTCCAGCGTGTAGTCGTGGCTGTTGGTCGCTTCCTGAACAGCGGCGTAATACCAAGCAGAGGTGTCCATGTTGTCGGGCCAGGTCTTCATCTGGTCAGCGACAGCGCCGAAGCTGGTGGTGCCATCGCCAGGCAGACGGCCGATCAGCTTGTTGACGATCGTGATGGCCTGCGCGCGGGTCAGCTCGTCCTTCGGTCCGAAGGTGTTGTCACCCTTGCCCTCGAGGATGCCCATGGCGTACAGCAGGCTGATGTACTTATCAGCGAAGTTGCCGTTGAGGTCCTTGAAGATATAGCCGGTGATGGGCTGGTTGACCTCGATCTTGAACAGCTGCGCGATCATAGTCGCAAACTGCTCGCGGGTGATCACGGCGTCCGGAGCAAATTTGCCGTCGCCGATGCCGACCATAACGCCGGCCTTGGTCATCATGGTGATGGCCTCATATGCCCAGTGATTCTTGCTGACATCGACGAAGGTCTTGCCGTTCTTCTTCGCGTTTTCTACCTTCGCTTCATCGGTCATGAGCGTGTAGATGATCTGAGCAGCCTGAGCACGGGTGAGCGTGTCGTTCGGGCCGACGTAGCCGTTGTCATAGCCGGCGATATACGCATCATGATCCGTGTCCTTCAGACCGATGCGGAATGCCGGGTAAACGGTCACGACATCAAGATCCGGCAGCTTGCCAACGGAGAGCTGCGGGGCGGACTTATACTGCATGCCGGTGGACGCCTGCGTCCAGGTAGCGGACAGGCTGTAAGCGTTGAGACGATCCTTCTTGGCGAAGACCGCGACACCATAGGTGGCGGCGGCAGTCGCAACGATCTCGTCCTTGTTCTGGTTGTAGAGAACGACCTGAGCACCGGTTGCGAGGGTGCCCCACGGGGTCTTCACGACGACCAGATAGTTGGGCAGCTTAGCAAAGGCATCGCCGATGATGCCAGCGGTTTCCGGAGAGATTTCCTCGGCAGAAGCAGGGACAGTCTCTTCCGCTGCGACATCTTCATCGGCTGCAAAAGCCATGACCGACAGCATGCTGAAAATCATGACCGCAGCGAGAAGCACGCAGAGCAGTTTGCGGGACTTTTTCATTGATTCCACTCCTTTGATAAATGTGCATAAGTGCTGTTGTGCCGGATGTCGGGTAACACATGCCGACCCACGTACACTTATGCGTTTAGTATACACTGCGCCCCCTGAAAAGTCAAGCCATGGAAACCGTGCGCGCAAAGCCCGCTGGCGCAAAGATTTGAGAAAACGGCGGTGATTTTCCACACATTTGCCCGAAAAAGTCCCGAAAATGGCCGCAAAAAAGATGAATCACGACTTGCTTGTTGTTTTTTAATAACTTGGTCAGTTAATAGTCGAGCGTCTATTAACGAATTTTTCGCGGGAAAAGAAAATGGAATTCTCTATTGACATACTGGGAAAAACGCGATATAATCCTATTAACCTATAGAGAATGTAGGCGATGAAAAATGCAAAACCGCATTTCTGGACGCCTGTGTATCTGCTGGCACTGTTGTACCGGCTGACGCGCAGAGAGCATACAACCAGCGAGACATGAAACATACGCACATACATATTAAAATTATGACACTTAAATGGAGGAACATCTCATGAGCAAGATTTATACATCCGCTGACCAGCTGATCGGAAAAACGCCCCTTCTGGAGCTGACGCATATTGAAAAAGAGCAGCAGCTCGAGGCCCGCATTCTGGCAAAGCTCGAGTACTTCAATCCAGCTGGCTCCGTGAAAGACCGCGTGGCTCTGGCCATGATCCAGGATGCGGAGCAGCGCGGTGCGCTCAAGCCGAACTCCGTCATCATCGAGCCCACCTCCGGCAACACCGGCATTGGCTTGGCGTCCGTCGCCGCGGCCAGAGGCTACCGCATCATCATCGTCATGCCGGAGACCATGAGCGTGGAGCGCCGTCAGATCATGAAGGCCTATGGCGCGGAGCTCGTCCTCACGGACGGTGCGCAGGGCATGAAGGGGGCCATCGCGAAGGCCAACGAGCTGGCCGCGCAGATCCCTGACAGCTTTGTCCCCGGCCAGTTTGTCAACCCGGCCAACCCGGCGATCCACCGCACGACGACCGGCCCGGAGATCTGGGAGGATACGGACGGCAATGTGGACATCTTTGTTGCGGGCGTCGGCACCGGCGGCACTGTGACGGGTGTCGGCGAGTACCTGAAGTCCCAGTGCCCGAAGGTCAAGGTCGTGGCCGTGGAGCCGGCGACCTCTCCGGTCCTGAGCGAGGGCCACGCCGGCCCGCATAAGATCCAGGGCATCGGCGCGGGCTTTGTGCCGGATGTGCTCAACACAAAGGTCTATGATGAAATCATCCCGGTCAGCAACGAGGACGCGTTTGCGACCGGCCGCCTGATCGGTCATAAGGAAGGCGTGCTGGTCGGCATTTCCTCCGGCGCTGCCGTCTGGGCGGCAATTGAGCTGGCCAAGCGCCCGGAGAACAAGGGTAAGACCATCGTCGTGCTCCTGCCGGACACCGGCGACCGCTATCTGTCGACGCCGCTGTTTGCAGACTGAGTGCAGGCAGGCGTTCGTTCTTCTTTCCCATGCAGCGGGAGACACCATTTGGTGTCTCCCGTTGTGCGTTCCGCGGCTGCGCATGGCCAGACCGTAGAACATATCGTCGGCCATCCGCGGCGGCTCGGTCTCGATCCGGTCGCACATGCGGATGTCGGCCACATAGTCGCCCTGCAGGCGCAGCGTCGCTTCTTTTTCCACCATCTTCAGATGGCTGCAGAAGAATTCGCGCCTTTTTTCCTCATTCCGGAAGACGTTGATGCCGGCGTGGAATGCGCTGATGGCGCCGGCGTTGGCATATCAGCGCCGATGCGCGCCGCCAGCCTTGGCGGTCTCGGTTTTTTCAGGCCGGTCACGAGCTCGCCGCCGATTTCCGGGTGCTCCGTGAGCAGGTCACCGAAATGTCCAGCCGTGCACGCGTGATTTTTGGCGGTTCTTTTGCGCAGCAAAGACAAAAAGGGATGCAATTTTGCGCCGGATGCGCTATAATAAATGCAGTTATTCAGCAAGAGGGATCATTATGCGAATCGTTATCAAAGTCGGAACTTCCACACTGGCGCACGCGACCGGGCGGCTGAACATTCAGCGTATGGAGCGGCTGTGCAAAGTACTCAGTGATCTGAAAAATGCGGGTCATGAGATCATTCTCGTCTCGTCTGGCGCCATCGGTATGGGCGTCGGCAAGCTCAACCTGCCCGGGCGCCCGGCGGATATGCCTGGCAAGCAGGCGGCCGCCGCCGTCGGCCAGTGCGAGCTGATGTATTTTTATGATAAGCTCTTCGCGGAGTATAATCATATCGTGGCGCAGCTGCTGCTGACCGGCGAGGACATCCGCAGCGAGCAGCGCAGCCGCAATGTGCGCAATACGCTCTCGCGCCTGTTGGAGCTGGGAGCACTGCCGGTTATCAACGAAAATGACGCTGTGGCGACGGATGAGATCGGCGTGGACAACACCATCGGTGAGAACGACAGCCTCTCGGCCATCGTGGCCGCCGCCATCGGTGCGGATCTGCTGATCCTGCTCTCGGACATTGACGGCCTGTATGACAGCGATCCGCACAAGAATTCGGACGCGCATCTCATCGAGACGGTGCCGGTCATTGATGCGCATATTCTCTCACTCGCCGGGGATAAGGGCTCCGCGCTCGCCACCGGCGGCATGGTCACGAAGCTGCACGCTGCGCAGATCGCAACGGCGGCCGGCTGCGAGATGGTCATTGCCAACGGCGAAAAGCCTGAGGTCCTCTATGACATCGTGGACGGTAGACGCGCAGGCACCCGATTCCTGATACCACATTCCTGAGGAGGGACTACTATGACGACTATGGACATTCTCAAGCGGACGAAGTCCGCATGGCCCAGCATCTGCAACGCTGCTGCCGAGGACAAAAACCGCATCCTGTCCGCCATGGCCGACAGTCTGCAGGCGGAGTGCGATGCCATTCTGCGCTGCAATGCCGAGGACATGGACGCTGCACGCGGCCATATCTCGGACGTAATGCTCGACCGGCTCTATCTGGACCGGGGCCGCATCGACGCCATGGCCGACGGTATCCGTGCGACCGTGGCGCTGCCGGATCATACGGGGCGCATCCTCGCGCAGATCGACCACCCCAATGGCATGAAGATCTACAAAAAACAGGTGCCGCTCGGTCTGGTCGCGATCATCTATGAGAGCCGCCCGAACGTCACGTCCGATGCTGCGGCGCTCGCCATCAAGAGCGGCAACGTCTGCATGCTCCGCAGCGGCAAGGAGGCTTTCCACACGGCCAAGGCCATCGTGGCCGCGCTCAAGCAGGGCATCGCGTCCGTGGGCGGCGATCCGGACATCGTCAACATCGTCGAGGATACCAGCCACCAGAGCGCCACGGAGATCATGCAGGCCAAGGGCCTCGTCGACCTGCTCATCCCGCGCGGCGGGGCAGGGCTCATCCGTGCCTGCGTGCAGAATGCCACCGTGCCATGCATCGAGACCGGCACCGGCATCTGCCATGTCTACGTGGACGAATATGCCGATCTCGACAAGGCTGCGCGCATCATTGAAAACGCCAAGACCAGCCGCCCCTCGGTCTGCAATGCTGAGGAGGTCTGCCTTGTGCATCGGGCGGTCGCGGCTGAGTTTCTGCCCATGCTCAAGAAGGTGCTGGTCGACGACCGCGCGGCGAAGGGCCTCACGCCGGTCGAGCTGCGGCTCGATGCGGCAGCGGCACAGATTATCGACGGCACACCCGCATCCGACAAGGACTTTGACACGGAGTATCTGGACTATATCCTCGCCGTCGGCGTGGTCGACAGTCTGGACGCCGCTATCGCGCACGTGCTTGCACACTCGACGCACCATAGCGATGCCATCGTAACCGAGGACGCTGCGAGTGCCGAGCGCTTCATCAATGGCACGGACAGCGCGGCGACGTATGTCAATGTTTCTACTCGCTTTACCGACGGCGGCGAGTTCGGCCTCGGCTGCGAGATGGGCATCTCTACGCAGAAGCTCCACGCCCGCGGCCCCATGGGGCTCGACGAGCTGAGCACCTATAAATATATCATTCGCGGTGACGGTCAGCGGCTGGGCTGTCAGGTGGCCGCGCCGGAGGAGATCCTGAGCGGCAGTAAATTCGTATTCCTCGGCGTCAAGCCGCAGATGATCGACGGCGTCGCGCAGTCGCTGGCGGCGCCCATCGCAGCGTCGGAGAGCACCTTTGTGTCCATGCTCGCCGGTGTGCAGCTCGAGCGGCTCACGCATCTGCTCGGCGCGGATAAGAAGATCATCCGCATCCTGCCGAACACCGCCTGTGCCGTGGGGCAGGGCGTGGTGCTCTATTGCGCCAATGGCAATGTCACGGATGCCGATCTCGCGGCGTTTTGTTCGCTCATGGCGGACGCGGGCATCGTCGACCCCATCCCCGAGACGCTCATCGACGCCGGCTGTGCCATCACCGGCTGCGGCCCCGCATTTGCGTATATGTTTATGGAGGCGCTGGCCGACGGCGGTGTCAAGTGCGGCCTGCCGCGCGCGAAAGCCATCCGCTATGCGGCGCAGATGCTTGCCGGCAGTGCGGAGATGGTGCTGCAGTCCGGCAAGCACCCGGAGCAGCTCAAGGACGATGTCTGCAGCCCTGGCGGCAGCACGATCGCCGGTGTGGACGCGCTCGAGCAGCGCGGTTTTCGCGGCAGCTGCATCGCGGCCGTGGACGCGGCGTTTGAAAAGACCCGTCAGCTCGGGTAATCACGGAAAATTGCCCGGCACATGGAAGTGCCGGGCAATTTTGCACCGTATATGCTGCGGATCATTTTATGATCATGCGATTGACGGCATTTTTTCGCTCTGGTATACTCTTGCTCAGAGAATTCCGAGGCGGGACGGTATCGGTTCCCGACCTTCGGCGAAAGGAGAAACATATGAAAAAGCGGATATTCAGCTTCCTTCTGGCTGTGCTCATGCTCGCTGCGCTGCTGCCGACGGCGGCGTTCGCGGACGAGAGCACGCGCAAGGCCGTCCCGGTCACGGGCGGTAATATTTATGTGGATATGGAAAAGGGCGAAGTCGTGGACTGCGATGATACTGTCACGGAGATGATCGTCCCGGAGCAGGTCGATGGTGTCACGATCCAGGCGATCAGCGACAGAGCGTTCCAAGAGCGCAAGAATCTGAAGCGTGTCACGCTTCCAGGCACACTGCAGTCTGTTGGATCCTACACATTTTATAAATGTACCAGACTCAAAGAGGTCACGATTGGTGACGGTGTTCCGTCGGTTGAAAACCATGCTTTTTCCGACTGCAGCAACTTGGAGCGCGTACGTTTGCCGAAAGATATGACGATGATCAGTCAATTTACTTTTTATCATTGCGAAAGATTGAAAGAGGTGAATATTCCGGAGAACGTGACATGGATTGGCAAGAGCGCGTTTTCTGGCTGTTCTTCGCTCAAGAGCATCACGTTTCCGGACAAACTGGAGACGATCGAGCCGTATGCTTTTTCGGACTGCACGTCGCTGCAGGCAATCGAGATCCCGGACAGTGTTACCAGTATCGGCAACGTTGCATTTGAAAACTGCAAAAATGCGCAGACATTGACATTGGGCAATTCGCTGACAGAGCTTGGCGCCGGGGCATTTTCCGGCTGTGAGAGCCTGACGCGCGTTGTCTATCCGGCCTCTCTGAAGTCGGTCGGCGGCATGAGCGGCTGTAAGAATCTTACCGAAGTCGTGATTCCGGATACGGTGACGGAGATCATGCAGGCGGCTTTCTCCGGCTGCACGCAGCTACAGGAACTCAAATTGCCCTCCAGCGTAAAAACGATTGGTAGTTATGCTTTTGATAGCTGCGGTATTCAGGAGCTGACGATTCCGGACGGCGTCGAAATATTGGAAAAAGCTGTTATGCAAAGCTGCGCGAATCTGCAGCGTGTCTCGCTTCCGGACAGCATAACGGAGATCGGTGATTTTGCATTTGCCGCATGCAACGCTCTGAAAACGATCAAGCTGCCGAGTAGCCTGAAAACAATTGGATACGGCGCGTTTATGCTCTCTGGCCTGACAGAGCTGACGATTCCGGACGGTGTTACGGCTCTGCCGGATGGTTTGTTTTACCGCTGTAAGAATCTTACGAGCGTAACGATCCCGGGTACTGTAAAGCAGATTAAAAGTAATGACTTTTTCGAGTGCACAGCGTTGACTTCTATCGTTATTCCGGAGGGAGTCGAATGGATTAGTCAGGACGCCTTTTTGAACTGTACCGCATTGGAGACGGTATGGCTTCCGCTTTCCCTGAAAGCGATTGAAGGGAGCGCGTTCTTTTTCTGCACGAATCTGAAGACAGTGGAATATGCCGGTTCTCAGGACGACTGGGATCAGGTTGCCTTTGATAAATTCAGGAATGAGTCGCTGGTGAATGCGCAGATGCATTTTGCCAACCTGCTCACGGCTGACAAGTTTTCGGACGTGCCCCACAACTGGGCCTATGACGGCATTAATTATTGCTACACGCACCGCCTCATGCGGGGCATTGACGGTGAACGGTTTGCGCCGAAGGCGACGACAACGCGCGCGCAGATTGTACAGATCCTCTATAATCTGCAGGGTGAGCCGGAAGTTTCAGGTCCTATGCCGTTTGATGATGTCTTCAACCACTGGGCGGAGAAGCCGATTCTCTGGGCCTATCAGACCGGCGTAGTTGCCGGCACGTCCGACACGACATTCGACCCGGATAAGCCGGTCACGCGCGAGCAGATTGCGGTCATCCTCATGGGCTATGTCGATCGGATTCTCAAGCTGGAGCATACCTGGGAACCGGCAGATTTGAGCGGCTATCCGGATGCAGGCAGTGTTTCTGGCTGGGCAAAGGACGCACTGGCCGATGCCGTGGCACTGGGTCTGATCTCCGGTGCAAGCAACGGCGGCCAGACCTATCTTGACCCGCAGGGCAGCGCGACGCGCGAACAGGTCGCGACGATTCTGATGGAGTTTTGCAAAAACGTTATGAACAAGCAGTGATATGCTTCCCCATGCAAACCGGGCAGAGCCGCAAAAGCGGTTCTGCCCGGTTTGTCTGCTGTGTGCGGTCAACTATTTGCCGCGCCTGCGATGTAGCACTCCTCGGCTTCCTGCTGCGCATGGATCAGCAGCAGCCTTGCCTCCTCATAGTCGTGGGTGTTGATGTGTTCCACGGCGTCGCTCAGGGTGTTGAAGAGGGTGAAGTACAGTTTCTTGAAGTCCATGGCGATCTCCTTTTTGTTCAGCGTATTTGCAGTTTCCGGCGCGTCTTCCGGTCGCTGCGATGCGCAGTTTAACACAGAATGGAGTAGAAACGTGTCGAATGCTGTAGGTGCCGAAAAAACTTCATAAAATTCAAATTTTTTGTCAGGTATGGAACAATCTTTGCGCTAAGCGATGAAAAATTAAGATCCTGCGCTCCATCAGAGAGCGCAGGATCTTTTATCATCAAAATCTTATAGCAGTTTGATCAGGATTGTGACGGCGCCCAGCAGAATCAGCACGATGCCGACAATTCGATTCAGGCGCCGGATCTCACAACGGTTGGCAAATTTTGCGGAGACGACCGCGCCAAGGAGGCACGAGGCAACGACGATCGCCATGGGCAGCGGAAAGAGCTGCGCACCCAGCGAGACATGGCTGACGGCGCCGGTCAGCGCGACGAGCGACATGATCATCGTGCTGGTGCCGACGGCGACTTTCAGATTATACCCAAGCACCAGCGTAAAAACCGTCAGCATCAGGATGCCGCCGCCGCTGCCGGTAAAGCCGCAGACCCAGCCGATGCCGCAGCCAAGCACCATGGCGAGGATGGTCTTGCCGGTGGATGGGCCGGATGCAGCTCCGGCGCCGTGCCCGCCGGTGATCGGCTTGAGCAGAAACTTGAAGCCGAGAAAGACCGTCGTGAGCATGGAGATGTAGCCAAGGCCGTCCGGCGACTGCTGGCTGAAGAGATAGCCGCAGTAGCTGCCGATGATCGTGCCGAGAAAAGCCGTGACCGTGACGAGACTGCCGCGCTTGAGATCGATGTTTTTGTTTCTATAGTATGTGTATGCCGAGAGCAGGCTCGCCAGTACGTCGGACGCCAGCGCCACGGTCACGGCGTCATAGCTGGCCCAACCGCAGAGGCTGACGAGCACGGGCGTGATGACCACGGCGGCGGACAGACCGGCCAGACCGGTCACAATGCCGGCGCCCAGTCCGGCCAAAATATAAAGGATGCATTGCGCGATGTTCATGGAATCACCTGATGTCGCTTTTTCGTTTCTGAGCCACTTATTATAGGCGCTGCATGAAAATCGTCAAGTCCCTGCGCGCGAAGTTTACAAACTGTATAGAATTGTGAGGGAGGGGAGAAACGAAAAAATCCGCCGAAGCATTTTGCTTCAGCGGATTTTGGTCCGAGTGAGAAGATTCGAACTTCCGGCCTCTTGAACCCCATTCAAGCACGCTACCAACTGCGCTACACCCGGATATCATATTTGCTCAAATAATATAGCATACAGAATACGAAAATGCAAGGGGGAAAATGCGATTTCTGCTCAGAAAGTTTTTCGTTACACTTTTTCTCGCATGTATCAAAAATTCAAATAAATTGATTTTGGAATTGCAATTATTTTTTTAAATAGAATAATTGAAACTTTTTGGCTGATTTGTTAACGTGTTCTTAACACCTGTATGGAATGATAGAGTCCCATGCATGCGCGGGCATGCAAGACCAACGTGGCGAAATGGAAACAAAACAAAGGAGGAAACATCATGACAGGTAAAAAACTGCAGCGGGTGCTGGCGTGCCTGCTGGCGGTCCTGCTTCTGTCGCAGGTCGGGGCGTTCTCGCCGGCCGTGTTCGCGGCGGATAGCAGCGGCTACACACTGCATGACGGTACGGCCATCATCAAGTCCACGATGACGACCGATGAAGTGAACCATGCGCTGACGCGCGCGCTGGTCAAGGATTTTGACCAGAAGAGCGAGGCGGATCAGAACGCGCTTCTCGACAGCCTTCAGTGGGAGTATTACACGAATGCCGTGAGAAAAGACATTGGAATCGAATCGAAAAGCAAAGAGATGTACTGGGATTCCATTGGCGGTGGCAGAACTGTTAAAGAAGGTAAGTATGTTAAAACTACGTATACTTGCCCCGCGCTGAAGGACAACAGCGATGGTACCTATCAGGTGCGTGTTGTCGGCACGGCAGCGGAAGTGACGCTGACGAAGGCGGAGAAGCTCTCTTCGTCCATCACGCTCAAGCAGGGCGCTACCATCGCGCTGCCGTATAAAGAAGATGGCACGCTGGATTTTGACGCGCTGCGCGAGCGCATCTTCGACCAGGTCGTGGAGAGCACCACGCCCGAACTGACGGTCAAAGACGTGACCATTAAGTATTTTGCTTCGCTGACGACTGGCTCTATGACTGATAAAGATAAGAAATGGGTATCTCTTGAGGGCGAGAGCAAGATTGTTGCCGGTAAAGAGCTGGGCTATCCCGCCATTTCTGCGGGGAAGCAGAAAATTCAGATCTCCTATGCTGAAAATAATACGTATTTCGGCACTACCTCTCAGGAAGTCATGGTGACCTTCACCGAGCGCGCGGATTCCCACATCGTTCTCAAGTCCGGCCAGAAGGTCGCGCTGCCGTATACGGACGCCACGACCGTCGATTTCAACGTGCTGCGTGCAGCCATTCTCCAGCAGATCGTGGACGAGGGGACTACCCCGTCTCTGACGGCAGAGAATACGGAGATCAAGTACTATGCCACTGCGACGACCGGCGCTGCCGTCGGCTTCGGCAAGAACTGGGCTCCTCTGGAGGGCGGCAAGGTCGACGGCCTGAACTACCCCGCCATTTCTGCGGGTGACCAGCAGATCCAGATTAGCTTCAAGGGTGACGACACTTATAAGGCATCTTCTGCCACAACGACTGTGACCTTCACCGAGCGTCCGAGCGTGCAGGTGACGCAGAAAGAGAATCCAACCTTCAAACTCGCCTTTAACGACGACGGAACGGCAATCTATGACAGCATTCAGCAGCAGGTCTTTGATGCCGTCATCGCGAGCATCGATCCGGCGCTGACGGCGAATGATGTGACCATCGAGTATTATGCAACCGCAACGAGTGGTTCTGTCGGCGATGCAGGCAAGGCATGGGCCCCGCTGAAAGGCGGCAAGATTGGTATTCTGACTTATCCCGCTATTTCCGAGGGCACGCAGAAAGTGCGTATCTCCTATCCCGGCAGCAGAGACTATGCCCCATTCACGATTGAGGCGGATGTCGCTGTCACCGGCCGCGCGGACGCTCCGTTCCAGCTCAAGCAGGGCGTGACCGAAGTTGCGATGGTCTATAAAAAGGATCAGAGCATCAACTACGAGGCGACCGCGCAGGCGCTGCGCGATGCGCTGCTCGAGAGCACGGATTCGAATATCTCTATCGACGACGCGACGGTGCAGTACAACGCCGGTATAGATGTTATCAAAAATTATCAGCCCTTGAATTATAGCCCGACGGGCAGCGACATTATTGACCAGTTTGTTAAATTTGGCCTCGGATCACAGACCATCCACTTCGTGTGGAACGGTAATGCCGCCTACAAGCCGCTCAAGCTGGATGACGTCACGGTTAAAATGTCCGATAATCGTATTAAGAGCAGAATCGTGCTCAAGGATGGCGTTTCCATCACTTATCACATGGATCCGGCCGTCATGGAGCAGGAAATTTTTGAAAATCTCATCGACTGGGACGCCTCCACGCTGCCCGAAAAGAGCACGCTGAGTGCGGCTGACTTCACGTTCGAGTACTATGGTGAAAATGTGCTCGGCGAGGAAGACGGCGGCATCAGCGGCGGTGTTCCGGACTGGGCACCGGTTGCCGGTGGCACGGTGAAGCTGCTGACCTACCCCCAGATGGGCGCCGGCGAGAACCAAAAGGTCCGCGTGAGCTACAGCGGCAATGACGAGTATCGTCCCTGCAAGAACGTGGAGGGCACCCTCACGGTCAACAAGGCGAAAGTCTCCGTTAAGGTGCACTCGACGAGCATCTACGCCGACGAGGCCAAAGATAAGCTGGGTGAGGGCTTTGTCACCACCGACCCGGCTGACAAGTTCGACATCTACACCATCTATGGCGGCATGACCAGCGACGTGACCACCAGTGTGTTCGTGCAGCTGCCCGAGCGCATGACAAATGGCACGATCATCATGCTCATTGACAAGACGCTCAAAGACCTCGACAAGAAGACGCTCACGGAGATGATGCAGCAGGGCACGACGGTCGGCGAGCTGCGCAAGCTCTTGAGTGACATCGTCGGCAAGGGCGACAAGCTGCCGCAGCCTGTGAAGGATTTATTCAAGAAGGTCGGCATTGATATTGACACGCTCGTCAAGCTCAACGAGGCGCTCAACAAGTTCCCCGGCCTGCTTGACAATGTCCGCGTGGCCTTCGGCACGCCGGATCAGGCGGGCATCTACACCGTTTACGCGATCACGAACAACAAGAACTACGAGACCGGCTTCGGTATGGGTGCGCTCGTTGTGAAAAAGCACTACTCCGGCGTGAAGCTGCAGTGGAACCAGACTATTCCCAACGGCAAGCTGACCGCTGAGGAAGCGAAGAATTTTGACTTCGGCGTGACGCTGATGTATGACGGTAAGCCTGCTGAAAAGCAGACGAATGTGCACTACCTGTATTCCGGCTTCACCAGCAAGTGGAAGCCGTATTCCAGCACCACGACGCCTCCGACCGAGCCCGGCCGCTATGTTGTGACGGTCGTGACTCTGGGCGGCAACTATCAGGCAGCGCCCATCACGCGCGCTTTCCAGATCACAAAGTAATTTTCCCGCGTGTGTCTCCCGGGTGATTTCTGCCCGGGAGACATTTTCACGCCCGGGAAAACCGGCCGCGGCGGAAAAATGAAAAACGCCGAAAATTTTTTCAAAAATTACTTGACACCGGTCGATTCGTCTGGTATATTAAACAAGCGCTGAGGCGACGAGGCCGAGTAGTTCAGTCGGTTAGAACGCTAGCCTGTCACGCTAGAGGTCGAGGGTTCAAGTCCCTTCTCGGTCGCCA
>PPYF01306321.1_pt1 | contig 15006 bp, 19 predicted proteins | sample 1559871 | NCBI WGS metagenome assembly PPYF01 (sample SAMN08240021, study PRJNA423297) | Human gut metagenome, whole genome shotgun sequencing project. | reverse complement strand
ACACGCTGACGGAAATCGTTATGACGCAGGGTTCCGCGGGAGTACGCCAGCGCACCCACGCCAGCTGGCTGTCGCCGTCCGGGTAGTAAATATTACTGACAGTGTAAGTCCTGCCCTGAATGTTAAAGCGTACCGATACAGGGTTGTCTGGGTCAGACTGGCCACCGCGCACCTCCACAGAGGTGATAACTTCTGTGTTGACACGGTATTCATAATCAAAGTCATTGATCTCCGGCGGCGTGGTCGTCTCGTTGAAGCGGACGATGCCGATACCAAGAGAGGAGATGATGTCGCCGTTGGACGCCTTCTCCGTGCGGCTACCGGACCATGCAGTGTAGCCGAGATCAGCTTCCTCCAGAAAAATCGCCAGCGGCAGATTTTTATGGGTGAGCGTACCCAGCTTCTTTCTGAGATCGCCGTTGACGACCTGATCATACAGCGCCGCTTCCGTGGCGGTCATGGCAAACTGTTGACCGTTATAGCAAAGATAGGCCAGCGGCTCTACTACCAGCTTGTAGTCTCCACCAATGAGCGTATTGAAGTCCATTCCTGCGTATCCAGCAATGGAACGGATAACCTGTTCATCGGTAAAATAGCTTCGGATGGCAGCAATGCTGGCTTTGCTGCTGCCCGTAGAGATAATCTTAGGCAAGCTTTGACTCGGATTTCGATATGAATATCCGCTGACCGATACGGACAATCCTCGTCCCGCATTGTAAGACAACTTGGACACCTTTCCGAAGTGAGCAACATTTGCTACAGGAACCTTGTTGGTTAAGTCGATGGGGGTTCGCACTACAGAATGGGAACCTACATTCACGATAGACACTCTTACGCCATCCATGCCAGGATTCCAGTAGTTTGTCTTTGATCCATTCCCCATGCCGCCGCCACCGCCATCAAAGTTGCCATCGCCTGTGGCATAGGCGGGAACGATGGCGGATATTGCCAGCACAAGCGCCAGCAGCAGGGGCAAAAGCCTTTTCATGTGCATTTCTCCTTGTCATGAAGATAAAGAAAGACACGGCTTCTTCTTAGCCGTGTCTTTCCTGTGATTGTGCGGGCTTAGCCGCCCATGATTCCAATTTTGTTGCCGTTTTCATACATGTCGTCCAGCGTTCCGCCATCGTTTGGACCACTGGGTGTCACATAGCCGAAGCCCGGAACATATACCTGTCCGGCATCATTGGTGCTGCCGCCTGCAGGCTCAGTGGGCTGGGGCTTCACCTCAGTCTGCTCCGGTTTGTAGGTGGGCGGCGTTTCCTTGTTGCGGTCCGCTTCCGGCACATCATCCGGCCCATGGTCCTTTTCCGTCTTGCTGGGATGCTCCGGTGCATCCGGCTTGGTGGGCGTACCCTGAATGGTCTGCTCTGTGCCGGAGTTGTCCGCATCCCTGCCGAGATCATGCTGTTCGCCATCCGTCTTGCTATCCACCTTTACCTCCGGATCGCTGATGTTCACTACCGGATCTTTCGTGTCCGGCACATCGTCCGAGATGGCGGGGTCAATGGGCATGGGTACCGCAGCAAGGCGGCTGACGATCCCCACTACCAGCACCGCGCAGAACAGGACGCCTGCCGCAATGAGGATGATGCGTTTTGTTTTCTCTGTCATAATCGTACTCCTTTCTTTGTAGGGGTTGATGAACTATCATCTTATCCTGAACATACCACAGCTCTGTGTGGAAGTCTACTGCAAGAAAATAAAAGGACTAAAACTTTGGGATATACTTGGCTTCTACCCGCAGATTTACACTTACAGGCGGCAGCGCCCGTCCGGCAAAGCGGGTGGGGATCTCCAGATGGAGGGTGGCGGTTGCGAGATACCCCTCGCTCCGGCCTGATGCGATGGCGTTGTTGGAGATATGAACGGACAGGTCGGAGAGCGTATACTCCAGCTCGTTTCCGGCGTATTTCATGTAGCCTTCGCCATCTGTGGTAAGGCCGAGGATATAGGACAGGTTGCCATAGATGTCACCGGCATCGATGGACTCGAACCACTCGCCGTCCCCCTCTGGGAACCAGCCTGCGGCATAGCCCTCCCGCACAGAATGGTACACATCGTCATAGTTCTCATTGACCGTGGCAATGACCGCCTGTTGCACCGCGTCCCGCACACCCTGCACGATGATGTTGACTCGAAAATACTCGGAGATGAGCATAAAGAGCATGAGAAGGCAGAGTGTCACGGCGATGACCATGGGATAGCCCTCGCCGGAACGGGAGCGAAAAAGTAGCTTTCTCATTTCCAATACACCTCCGATCTGCCACTGGCCTGTGCCGTCAGCTCAATGGGGAAGCTGCCAAGCCCACCGAAGCCGATGTCCACATCCATGGTCAGCGTCACCGTCACCTCCTCATTGAGTTGGATGCGGCCGGTACGGGACCAGCGGATATCCGGGTCGATCTCCAACCGCTCAGACAGCACCTGTGCGCGGGAAGTCGTTTCGTTGCCGACTCTGCCGGTGATCTCGGCTTCCCGCACCAGCTCGGCGGCGAAGGTGTCAAGCTGCTGCTTGGCAACATACACAGGAAGTACCTTCACCGCCAATGCGATCACCAGCATGGCGCAGAGGACGAGGACGCAGGTATCGATATAGCCCTCGCCGGAGCGTTTCTTCCATTTGTTTCTCATCCGAACAGCCCTCCCATCGAGGTGAGGATCTGCATGAGGATGACCACAATGTAGATGAGCATAAAGCAGACCAGCATGACGAAGGAGTACACACGGATCTTGGGCGGGATCTTCGCTGCCAGCGCCTTGAGTCGTTGGAGCTCCAGCTGTTTCATATCGTGCGCCAGCATCTGAAAATAGACGCGCCCGTCATCACCGCGCAGGACGCCGATGAGCCCGCGCACGATGTCCGAGAGCATGGGTGACGCCAGCCTGCCCTCGAAGCGCATCAATGCCGCTTCGTAAGAGGATGAGCGCATATCCGCTGTCAGCACATCCAGCTCACGGGCGAAGTCGGGAGCGGCGTGTCGCTTATAGTTCTCCAAGATCGTCAGCACGTCGCGGCTTGCGCCCAATTCCTGCTCCACTGTGGCAACAAAGCGGGGCAGCTCTCCCTCGATCTTCTCGCGGCGTTCTGCAACCATTTCCTCCGCCTTGCGGCTCTCCTTGAAGTAAAGCAATATCGACAGCAGCACCACGATGGGCGAGAGCAGAGGGAAGATCGGCAGACACGGAATGACCGCCAGCAGTGCGGCGGCAGGCTTGAGGATGGTATAGGCCAAGTAGACCTCCGGCGTCATATCCATGCCGGCAGCATTGAGCGTGCGCTCTAGCCGATGCCTCTTGTATTCATCCATTCGGATATACTTGGAGAGCTTGATAGCCCAGCCAAGGAAGAGGGCGTCCAGCGACTTCATCCGCTTTTTCTCGGTTCGCCCTGCGGACAGGAGCGCCTTCTCCGTGGAGAGACGGGGCAGCTTCAGAATATCCGCCAGAATGAAGAACAGACCCGCGGCAACGGCCACACCGAAAAGGAACAGTAAGATCGTCATGTCCGTCACCTCCGATATTCAATGGGCTGGGTTAGCTTGACCACTCTGGCAAAGGAGAGAAAGATAGCGGCGGCGCAGACCGCCAGCACCGCTTTGCCGGGTACGGTGGTCATCAAGGCTGCATACCAGTCTGGCAGACTTCAGCTCCGCCAACGCCGCATTCATATCCGGGTCGATGTGCTTGATGCGGGTGAGGAAGCTGCGGAACACGCCTTGCACGGGCGGGTTCAGATGATTGATGTTCTCCTCCACGTCGGTCTGCAGATCCTCACTGCGGAGGTAGGCCGTGGTGATGATAGAAAGTGCTGTTTCCAGCTCGGCGGCGATGTCTTTCTTGTAATGCCCGGCCGTGAGCTTGATGTACCAGAACGGTAAAAACATCATACCCGTTGCTAAAACCGGAATGAGCAGAAAGTTATTCAGTACGATAGCTATGCCTGCCCCCATTGCAAAGAACAGCAGCGATGCCGCGCACAGCATAGGAAATCGATCCTCCTTGCCGGTGGCTTTCAGGATCGTCTGCACTTCTAATATTTCGCGACGCATAAAGTTCGGTTTCTTGCGCTGAGTGGCTTCATTGATTTCATCACGGATGCTCCTGGGACCGACGGTCAACCGGTGAAATACACCCAGCGTGAAATCCATGGGCGAGATGCGAAAGATAAGAAATGCGCCGGCAATCATGCCAACGCACGCAGTCAGTAGCAGGGCTGTCAAGTGGCGTTCACCTCCTTCTTGGGCTTCAAAAGAGTCTGCAGCTCCTCGTTGGGCATCATTCCATGATCTCCATCATGCGGCGCTGCTTGTTCTCCAGCTGCTTGCAGAAGACCACGATGGGGTATGCCTCCGTCACATAGCTGAGAAGCGTTTCATCGGACATATCCACGGCTCGTTTGCACAGGGACACCATGCGGCGGTAGGTTGCCTCGCAGGAGTTGGAGTGGATGGTAGTCAACACCGCCACACCCACGCGGGCGGCCTCCTGCGCGGCATTGGCCTCGGCGCCGCGCATCTCGCCCACCACCAGGATATCTGGGTTGAAGCGCAGGCAGATATCCACCAGTGCAATCTGATCGATCCGCTGACGCTCATTTTCACTGTCGCGGGTCAGGGTGTGGACCACCGAGTTGACTACCTTACCGTTTTCCTCCCGCACCAGTTCCAGCTCACGGGAGCCGTTCTCGATGGTGAAGATACGTTTACTGTCGGGTATGGTGGTCAGCAGCCAGCCTGCCGCCGTGGTCTTGCCGGAAGAGGTGGCACCAGCCACACAAATGGAGATCCCGTAGCGCAAAAATACGGAAAGCCAGTCCAGCATTTCCTCTGTGGCTGTGCCGCTGCGGAGCAGATCCTCACGGCTGAGATTGTGGCGGTTGACAATTCGGATGGAGGCGGCAACGCCCACATCCTCATCCACCACGGGGGACTTCATAGCCGCAATACGGGTGTTGCGGGTCAGGTGTCCCGTGACCAGAGGACTGGCGTTGTCCAGTACCATGCCGGAAGCGTGGAGCATACGACGGATGACGGCGAGGGCGTGTTCCGGTGAATCGAAATGCTCTTCCAATTTCTCATTTCTGCCATCCGAATACTGCACTTCGATATCCCGCCACGAGTTGATGTTGATTTCCTCAATGCCGTCTTCATAGATGTAGCTGGTCAAAAAGCCATACTCCGCCATCTCAGAATAGATGGCGTCCGCCAGTTCCGTCTGCGTCATGCCTGCTACGGCGATACGTTGATCCTGCAGGTACTTGGTGATATAGCGCTGAAGCTGCTCTTTTGCATCTTCGCCACCCTGAGAGATTAGGGAGGAATAGGAGCCAGAGATGTATTCCTGTACTTCCTGTAGCACGGAGCTAAAGTCTTTGCCTTCCGTTTCCGGTGTAAAGAACAGGTTGTGAGCCCGTCCGACCGTGCTGGCATCAGTGTTCAAGGTCCGCTGCGGCGTGTCGTCCACCACAACCGGAACGACATCTAACTCTGGGCTGTCATGGAATTCTAACGTATCTCTTTTTTCTGCGTTTGCCGCAAAGAGCGAAGCACTTCTCTTTGTTCCAAGGGCCATGTCAAAACACCTCCTCGATGATCTTTTCCAACTCCTTGCGGAAGGCGCGACTGTCCTTAAGAGAAAGGTCAGAAAACAAATTGCCGGCGAGATACTGCTCCTCCAATTCCTGCGAATAAGGCAACTTGAAGGTCACACTGCCGAGTACTTTGCCAATATGGTCCGCCGCTTGAAAAGGCTTAACATTTGCCGCCACTTTATACTGTTTGTCTGCATCCCACTTGGCATCCTTCAACAATGGAAGCTGACTGGAAAAGTAGCTGATGCTTTTGAGATCGCAGTTAGCAAGGCGCAAAACACTGTCAGCCTCCATCAGCGCTACAGCGGAGAGAATATCGTTTGCAATATAGCTGCCACAGTCCACAATAACATAGGGTGCGATCTGTCGCAGCCCATCCAGCAGCTCTATTGCCTGCTTTTCGGTAAAAGGCGGAATGCTGTACTCATTTTCGCCCTTGAGTAACCCCAGCACAGTGAGATAGTTGCTGCGCTTGAGGGTGACAAGGTTATGCTTGATGAGATTTTCTCCAATGCGGGCAGCAGCAAGGATATTGCCCAGGGATCTCTCACATTCCAGTTCATCCGGCGAACAGATGCAGGGAAGCATAGGGGCAGTCATGTCGCAGAGCAGAAGAATAACATTCTTCTTTTTGGCGGAAAGCATTTTTGCGATTTTCACCGCCGTTACCGTCTTTCCACTGCCGGGACTGCCCCAAACCGCCAGCATACCGCCGCTGTCGTTCTGTACTTCTGGCTGTTCCGATTCCTCGGAGCTGCGCCGAAAGATACCGGCTTTCTTGAAATTCATTCCATCACCTCGTTATCGGGCTTAGCAGCAACAGAATCAGCATTTTCGCTCTCTGCGAAAGACTCCTCCGGCTCGGCGTACAGCTCCTCAATGAGTTCGTCCTGCGCTTCGATGAACTGCTTTGCGCCGTCCACCGTACCGCGGTAGACGAGAGCCAAGTGAAGCTTGGCGACCTGCTCCAGCTCCGCCAGCACCTTGGCCTGCTCCGGCAGAACGAGGAAGGTCACGGTAGAGGGCAGCTCCTTCTCGTCATCCTTTGCTTCACCGGTATTGGCGTCATAGCCGGTGCTGGCGGTGACAGAGATGATCTCCACATACTGCAGTTCAGCAGGGATGGAGGTTTCACCATCCTCTGGGTAGTCTGCCACGATAACCGATACGATGTCGCCGCTCTGGAGCTTACCGGAGAGTCCGGTGGCGAAACTCTTGATGGTGACGGAGATGGCCTGCTTCGTGCCGTCCAGATTATAGAGATAAGCATTCTCGGCGGCGGGCGCTTCCGAGAGCTTGGCAGCGAGAATATAATCGCCAACGGCAAGGTCCGCCTTGGCGTATTTGCCCACTACATTGTCTTTCACGGTTATAAGGCCGGAGGGGAGATTGTAGGAACCGACCTCGGCCGTGGTGACCATATCCTTGGTGATAAGTTCACCGGCGTGAATGTCCTTTGTGACGCGGACGATCTCTGCCTTCTGACTGATCCCTCGATTAAACAGCGGCGTGATGCCGAAGCAGATCACCAACGCCAGCAAAATGCAAATGACGCCGATGACCGTGCGGTTTTTGAAAATACTCATGGAGCAAGTCCTCCTTCGTTTTAGATGATATATGCGGTGATAAAACCAACTGCGAGAAATGGCGCGAATGGATGGCTCTCCGGTGGACGCTCTTGCCTGCGGATCTTGTGCAGGGCAGCTATTGCAAGGTAGAAAAGGCAGTACAGCAGGAGCGCCAGCACCAGTCCAGCGCCGCCGCGCAGGACACCCAGCAGGAAGCCGGAAACGGCGATAAGCAGCGCATCTCCCATGCCGCCGCGCCCTCTATTGCTTGCCAGCAGGAACGGAACGGACAGCAGTAGACCCAAAAGGTGGGCGGGGCTGAAGGAAATCAGCCCCGCCCCTGCGATAATGATACTGGAAAGGTCATAGATCTGTCTGTGCCGGAGATCCGTCCATGCTGCGCTCATAAGTCCGGTGAGGAACAGTGTCCCCTGTAGGACAGACATTACGATTAACCAGCGTAGTTGAACATCTCCGTGATGCGCTTGTTCAGCGTGGGCATGACCACATCGCCGAACAGAGCATAGAGACCTGCCAGCAACAGAGCACCCAGCACCACGGCGATGAGGATCTTGACGGCGGTGTCGATGTAGCCCTCGCCAGAGCGATAGGTCGCTGCAAGGCGGATGGCGTTGGCGCGGATGGAATTGACGGTGTTCTTGATAAACTTCTTCATGTGATAATTTCCTCCAAGTTATATGTTTTGTGTTATGGGTGATTACATGGTCTGTTCCGCAGCGGGAGCATGGTTCGTCTGCTGGGGCTGTCGGAACGACTGCTCATAGGCATCCAGCACCGCATCGTTGAACTGCTGGCGAGCCTCCTTCGTGCAAGGGAAGCAGATGTCGTGATAGTCCCCATGGCTGTCCTTGTACTGCGGCATGGCGACAAAGGGTCCTTTCTCGCCGCGGATGACCTTCACGCCGCGAATGGCAAATACGCCGTTGATGTCCACATTGGCGTTGGCGAGGGTGTACTTGCTGTCCTTCACGGGATAGATGCGCACGGCGTACTCCACGGGGAGCGGGGTATCCGGTGCAGAGGTGGGAGCTGTCGCCTTGGTTTGGGCTTTGGGCATTGGGATTCCTCCTTTTCTGATTTGGATATGAAAAAAGCACCCGGTCAGGTGCTCATTTCACAGGCTCATATCCATTTCCTGCTGGGGTGCAAACTCGATCTGCTGGAAGCCGATGCGGTCGCAGTAATAGAACTCGCTGCCGCCTTCGTCGTATAGTTCCAGCACATCCGAGATGCCGATGGGTCGGCCGTCATAGCCGGGAACGGGGTTGCGGAAGATGGTGTAGATCTCCTCTAGGTCGTTGGTGGCGACTTGACCGTCATAGACCATCTCATAGCTCTTTCGGCTTGGATGACCGAATCGCTGTACCATCGTCTCATAGGAAACGAAACGAATATTGATGGGGCTGTCCCGCGAGAGCTGCCATACACGGCAGTTCTTCAGGGGCGGAGCCTCTGGGTCGAAGTGGCCGCTGCGCTGCCCCAACAGGAGACGGTCATAGACGCCGTCCTCCCAGCGGATGGTGAGAGCCTGCTTTTGCAGAAAACTCTCCAGTTCCTGCGTTTGGAACATGGTATCCACCACCGCCTCCTTTTCTGCGATGTATCCGGCAGGATTGCTGTAATAGAAGATGCGGTTGTGGTTATCAATGCAGATGCGCTGCACTTGTTTCGCCTCCGATCATTCCAGCTTCATCTCACCTGTGGCCGGTGCCTCCTGCCGTGGTGCGGTCAGCTCCATGAGCTTCTCCCGCGCCCAGTCGGGAAGATACTTTTCGTCCAGCACACCGATGAACTCATGTCGATTCCAGCGGGTCATCTCACCGTCACCCAGACAGGTACAGCGCACCGAGCGACCAATGGCATGTGGCCTGCATCCGAAGCCGTCATGGGCATACCAGAGTTGGTTTTCCTGACTCCAACAGGATTCCTTGAGCGTATCTGGCGACAGCACCAGCACCTTGCCGGTGAAGTCCTGCTCGGCGCGGTCACCAACGCAATGCTCTGCTCCGAACAGATTCAGCGCCTGCACTGCCTTGCGATAGAAAGTTACGAAGCCATCCAGAACAGCCGGATGGCTTCGGACAGTGATCTCGGCATTGTGACGCTCATCCTGCGGAATGTAGCGCCGCTCAGCCCACTGTTTATTGGCATGGCTGAAGCGACCATCCCACTTGAGTTCATGCAGGGTATTGGCAAGTACCCACGCAGTGCGTTTATAACCGTATTTCTCCAGCACAAGTGAGGTACAGTCCTTGTCCAGATGCATTCCGTCAAAGCTCCGACGGATGGCATCCTCGATGGCGTCGCGGCAGGCAATATTGGCGCGATGGCTTTCCCTCCAGAGCGAAAGCTCATTTCGTTCTCTGGCCTCAGCAGAGGAATAGGGATAGAGATAGGTTTTGTCCATTTGGGCCTTTCACCTCGATTCTGTTCCGAATACTTCTGTCATCACTTATCGTAGATAATATCATTCTCCATCAGCGCATCTTCCAGAGCGGACAAACAACAGCCGGACTTGCGCAGAGCGTACAGGATTACGGGCGATACATCGGAGAGGTCGAAGTCATTGTCTGCCTCGCAGACGGTAATCACGCCGGAGTCCTCATCCACATAGCAGTCCAGCTTGGCGTCGGGCGCGATGTCCGCTTCCTCTCGGGCCCAATCGGGAACGGTGACAGAAGGTCGGCAAAGTTCTTCGATTGACAGATTATTGTAAACACAACCGTCTTCATCGCACTCGTCACAGTGGCCACAGGTGTCCCGCAAGGACAGGAGCATCTGACCAACATGGGCGGTCAACGCCGTGAGCAACTTGACATATTCCATTGTGGTCATTTTGGATTTCGTCAGGATCACAGCTCCGTCCAGCGTGGTCAGCTCTAACTTCGCGTTGTCGGGGATGCCACTCAGCTTCGTAGCCGCGGGCGGGATGGTGATGGCCTTGTCCCTGGTAAGAATAAAGTTCATAGTGTGGTTCCTCCTCATTTTTCTTTGATAGGTGTTTTGATGGCGTGGGTAGGTTCGTGCATCAGTTCATATCGAGTATCGCTGCTGCCATCCAGCAAGCTGTCCAAAGTCAGCTGCCAGCAGGCTTTCCGAGGATCATAGTTGGTGATGATAGCTTCCTCGTACTCGCTACCTGCTGTCTGGGACATACTGTTGGGGCGGACAGTGCGAAAGATGAAGAACTCTTTATAAAGTTCTGAAATGTACGGGCAGTAGTTGTAGGACACCATAACATACCCGCGACAATTCAGAAGTGTGTCATGGAGCCGCTGGTGATCCACTTTTGGGAATCCTACCTCATAGCACTCTGCTTCAAAGTAGGGCGGGTCACAGTAGATCCATGCATCCTCTCGGTCGTACTGACGAATGACATCCTCAAAGTCCTTGTTCTCCACGATGACATTTGCCAATCGGCGAGAGCATTCCCATATCAGGTGAAAGAAGCGGCGGATATCACAAGGTTTGCCGCCGAAGGATTTGGCGCTGCCGCTGAAACTGTAGCGAACTAGTTTGAAGTAATCTGCGGCACGGCGAATATCTCCGCGCGGAGCGCGTTCCAGCATAAGAGCGCGGATGGCTTCAGCATCGGGAGGCTTCAAGTAGACCTCTGTCAGATCCATTTCCTCCTGCAGGTAATCATCCGTGAACTCACCTCTGGAGAAGAACTTGTAAAGGACATTGAAGTCATCCCGCGTATTCAACGGCAAGAAGCCCAATTCTGAAAGCAGCGCAAGCGTGCGGCTTTTCACGCAGCAAAACAGGTTGGTAAGGTTCCCGTTGAAGTCGTTGTAGACCTCCATGCACCCATGCCGAGTAGGGCGGTTCATGGTCACTGTGCCGCTGCCCCCAAACACATCGATGAAGCGGCTATATCGCTCCGGTGCCATCTTGTTAATGATCCACAGCAGCTTACCTTTGCCGCCCACCCAAGGGATAAAGCTGTTCAAGATGCACCTTCTCTCAAGGGAAAAGCATCCAGTGACCGCTCTAATCCGTGTCTTGCTGCCGCAAGTCCATTTTCCATGCTCTGAAGCTGCTGAATCGTGGAGAAGACTTCGCCGGCAGTCGCAGCGTAAAAATATCCGCATCGATCACTCCCAATGGGAATACCTTTGCGTCTCATACGGTTTACCAGTTTACGAAGATCTGTTCCGCTAATCCCAAGAGCCGCTTCCAGTTCAGCACCGCTCGCTCTGTATTTTCGTCCAGTACATGCTCCTTTCAAATAATTCAATAATTTTTCTTCTCGCATTTCTGTTCCTTTCCGAGACCACTATCCCGGATTAGGGAGCGAAATGAGAAAAAAAGAAGGGGCCGCTTTCCCCATCCGGGAATACGGCCCCTTGCTGTTTATTATTTCTGTTCCGTCCGCGTAGAACGGTTGCCGTTCTTCTTGCTCCTGTGAATTGAATAACATCTCCAATATACTTTAAGAACGGATTCCGTTCAAAAGGAGATTGCTGTATGGATCAGGTCGCATTGGGAAAACGAATCAAAGCTGCCCGTGAGCGTGCCGGTATGACGCAGGAGGATCTTGCTGCTGCCGTGGACTACAGCGTGGACCACATGAGTGTGGTCGAGCGCGGAGTCAAAGCACCAAAGCTGGATAAGTTGGTTACCATCGCCAATGTACTCAAGGTTGGAACGGACGAGCTGCTTCAGGATAATTTGGATGCGGCAACGCTGCTTCACGCCACAGAGCTCTCCGAGCGATTGAAAGCACTGTCCCCAGAAGGGCAGCGCAAGGTGATGAATGTGCTGGACACTTTGGTCGACGAATTGCGGTAACACCGGTGCAGAGGTTTGCTTTTTTGCAGACCTCTGTTTTTTTCGACTGCGTTCGACGCTTTTCCCCTAACCCCCTGTGCTATTGTAGTTCTATAAGAACGACAACCGTTCAACATAGCAAGGAGTGATACCATGAAGAGAAAGAACATACGCGCCGATACCGCGCTGTTAGAAGTTGCCCGTAGACACAACACCACCGTCGATGAGGTACGAAAAGAGATCCGGATTGCAATGGCGGTGGCAATGTGTAGCCCTGATCCTAATGTACAGAAAAGATGGCGTGAGATTCCACATGATGGCGAAGTCCTCACGCCGGAAGACTTTATCGCCTATGCTGCGCGGAAATGCCTGGAGAGGTTGTAAGCTGCTTTGCTCATCTCATCGTCATATTCGCTTCTGATGCTTTCTGTACCGGCGACAGCATGGGCTGATAGTTCGCACGGTGCAGCAGACCGTAGGGTGAGAGCACTGCGTTGTCCTCCCTGATGAGGTCGCAGCCGTAGGCGTAGAGGTTTACATGGGAGAGCAGCAATTCCACCGAGTGGTCATCCGTCATGAAGTGAAGCTGGTCGATGGCAGTTTCCTGCGGCGAGCTGATCTCCGGTGTGAGGACGTAGTCATCCAGATGCTCCGTCAAGCCCATGGCGGTTTCGATGTCCTGCACCTCAAACTGCTTCAGCAGAGCCTTCAGCTTTGGAAGCTGCTTTTCAGGCGAGGGCATATCCCGCACTGCTGCGGCGAGTGCGTTGAATTCCTTCAGTTCCATGGGCAGGTCGGTGAATTCTGCCGCATAGGGAATGATTCCGTCATAATCAATGACCGTGACGCCCTCCCAGCCCTCCACGCCGAGCTGCTCCTGTGCGTCCAGCAGCTCCGCCTCTGCTGCGGGAAGATCCAGCGTCACCGTGCGGTCATCACCAATGTCGGGATGCAATCCGAGCGTGAGCCGGAAGAGGTATCCCGGCTTTTCCGGCAGCGTCTTTTGGACGGGCGGCGCAGTGGTCAGTTCGCCGTCCCGCAGCACATACAGGCTGTTCACAAAGACGCCGTTTTCCCCATGACGCATCATTCTTCCGATACCGGCAAAGTCCAGCATCTTAAAGACAGCATCCGACACGCCATCCAGTTCGGGGATAAAATCGTTTTCTGCGTAAAACCGGCCGAGGGCAGCATCGTCTGCGGCATCCACCACATGATAGCAGTCTGTTTTTGCGCTGACCGCCAGATCCCGCAGATCCTGCAGCGTGATGACGCCGCCGTGGGTATCGACTTTATTCTGCACCTCCATGCGTAGGAAACCGTCAAAGGCAACCTCCTGCACTTCGTCCAATGCCGCAAGCTGTGCGGCAAGGTTGTTGAGCTCGTTGAGGCTGATCTCTAACCCGTCCAAATGGGGAGAGAGATACTCAAAGGCATAGTAGTCTTCGATCTCCATGTATAACTGCTCACCCTCGTTCAGCCGTACCTTGTCCAGCGCATCTACCACCTCCCACGGTGAGGCGGGCAAGTCCAGCTTTGCGTATGCATCGCTGTTAGGATTGCCCTCCTTTGCCAGATACATGGCAAACACTTTCTTAGCCAAACTTCATTCCTCCCATTTTCTGCTCATAGTAGCTGGGGTCAGCGCTGGGGACATCCCAGCCGTGCATGCTGCCGCATTCCATGGCAAGGCGCTGCTCCCGCGTCACCCCAAGCCGCTCGTTGTTATAGTCCGCCAGCTCGCGGTTTTGCTGAGGATCATCTGTACTCCAATCGCTCGGATAATAACCGCTCTCACCGCGCTTGATGCAGATGAGCTCCCCGGTGCTGGCGAGCGTGGAGAAGCATAGCTCCGGCAGTCCTTCCGCCAGCTTGGGGGAGAAAAGCTCCTGTTCCGTCTGGATGCTCCACTCGTCCGAATTCCAAAGGTGGACGTAAAGCTTGCATCCATTTTCTACAAGGATCTCACGCTGCTCAAAGCCCTCACCCCAGCCATCCGATGCCTGTCCGGTGAGGTATTCCTTTAAGTTTTCCAGTTCCGTGTCAGATAATTCCCCGGCGACACGGCATTCTGCTACACCCCAGAGCTGCCGGTCACGCTCCTCCACGGTGAAAACGGCGGAGCGCACCTTACGGTCAACGCTGTCGGCTTCATCATACCAATGCATGAGACCGCGCTCCGCCTCCTCCGGCATCCGGTTTTTCACCAGCGCCGCCGTGATCTGATCCTGATAGCCGCGCAGCTCACGGCCCTCCAGCAGTGTGCTGCTATCGTCAAATTCGCCGTACTCGTTTCGCTCGTAGAGATCGGCAGTCAGGAGCATGTAGAGCTTGAGGCTGGTCAGCTTGGGCGGCAGCACGGTGAAGCTGTCCTCGCCTGGAATAAGTGCCAGCGACCTGCCGTTATCCCATTTCATGTGGAGCTGCCCCGCATCGTCCACATAGTCCACCTCGCCCTCGGTGCCGGGAAGAATGGGCGCGTAGGGATCGTCCATAGCGTTCAGCCGGATGCGGGTGCCGGAGGGATACTGCTCCTTGATGAAATTCACCATTTTTCTGTCCATATTCACATTCCTCCCATTGTCATGCCCTGTTTGGGCGTTTTTTGATATTCCTCCAACTGACGGGGATTCTCCTCGCCATAAAGGCCGAAGACGATATCATCCACAGCTTTGCGGACGGCAGAATCATCGGTCAGCACTTCGTAACGGAAGCCTGTGGTGGGGTGATACGGCAATTCCTCCCGCACACACTTGAGAAAGGCTTCAGCATCGGTAAACTCCTGTGTATCGCCATTGGCATAGGTGACGAGGCCCACCAGCGGCTTGTCCCTTGCCATGTTCTGCCGCTGGACATCCAGATCATAGGCCGTACAGTAGCAGTTATAATCTCCGGGGGACGGATTGCAGCGCAGGCAGTAGCGGTAATGCTCGGTTTCCACAATGTAACCGTAGTTCTGTGTCCAGCCGCCGCTGATTTTCCCGCCGTGTTCATAGCAAAAACGCTCCATAGCGAAGCGGTTTTTCAGCACACTCTCCCGCAGCGTGTCCA
>PPYF01654143.1_pt1 | contig 15007 bp, 13 predicted proteins | sample 1559871 | NCBI WGS metagenome assembly PPYF01 (sample SAMN08240021, study PRJNA423297) | Human gut metagenome, whole genome shotgun sequencing project. | reverse complement strand
CAGACTTCCGCGATTCATTGAAACGCGCTGGACTTCTTACTCGTGATGCACGTATGGTTGAACGTAAGAAACCAGGTCTCAAAAAAGCCCGCAAGGCATCACAATTCTCAAAACGTTAATATTCAGTTATATCAACGTTTCAGAGCACTTTGCGAAGTTTTCGCAAGGTGCTTTTTTTGATGAAAAAAGTGCTTTGGGAATCCTTTTGGTAATCTTTCGAGACTTGGTTTTTGGTCAATATGAGGCTGAGCAATAAATCTAATTCATTTAGCCTTATTAAGATACTCTGCAAATTTTGTAATTGACTGTTTTTCACCAGCTTTTGTAGCATGGCTATAAGTGTCTAAAGTCATCTGGCTGCTTGCATGGCCTAAGCGTTTAGCAGTATTGACTGGGTCAATTCCCATTTCAATCATCAAGGTTGCGTGAGTGTGTCTAAACCCATGTGGGCTAATCTTTTTAAGATTATGCTTACGTATAATACGTTTTAGAATATTGTTGATATAGTCAGCGTGTAAGGGTTCTATCTCACCATCTCGGTTGCAGTATGTAAACATAAATTCTTTGTCGAGAGAAAGAGGTTGTACTGATAATTGCCACTTTTCTCTGCTAGTTTCCTGTTTCCATTTGTTGAGGATAGAACAGGTTTCATCATCAAGATATATAGAGCGTACAGAGAATGTATTTTTAGTTCCTTTTTCAATGGCGTGACCATCTATTCTTCCTAAACTTTTGCTGACTGTTAATAGTTGATTCTCAGAATCAAAATCTTCCCATTTGAGGGCGTAGAGCTCTCCTTTTCGTAACCCACTGTATGCTAGTAATCGAAATAGTGCATAATGTTTATAAGGTTCATTTTCTAAAATGATTGTAAAAAAATGATGCAACTCGTTAACTGTCCAATAGTTCTCACTGACAGTTTTTTTGAGTTTAGGCATAATAACCTTGCTCATAGGATTTCGTTCAATATAATTCATATTAATGGCAAATTCAAATATTTTAGAAGTATAAGATTTGATTTGCTTCATGTTTTTGAATGTCTTGGCTTTGTCAGTGATGAAGGATTGACAGTCTAAAGGACTGATTTTTGAAATTTTCTTTTCTCCAAAAACAGGAAGAATATGTAGGCGATAGAGGTCGGCAGTTTTGAATGCAGTAGTTGCTTCAACAGTATCTTTGTAAGCTTCATACCACCTTTGATAAAGCTCTTGATAAGTGTAGGTTGTTTGAGCAGTAATATGGACAAAAGTTCCACTATTCAACTGATGATTAACAGCAGTTTCATGAGCTTTGGCAGCTTTGCGCGTCTTGAATCCTCGTTTAGTATAATATTTTTTCTTACCGTAGTCGTTTAGACCAAGGTAAACTTTAACAAAATAGGTGACTCCTTTTGTAGATTGGTACTTGTGTACAGACATAACAGTTCTCCGTTTCTAAGTTTTCGGAGCTTATGTAATTGAGAAACTGTTCGTTTATTTTTTGTGTCGGTCTTCTTGTCTAATTCGGTATTCTTCAGTCTGAATCCAGGTTTGCCAAATTTCTGACTCTCGTTTTAAACTATTCATGTGTTTAGTGAAAGTTTTCATGAATTCTTCCTCATGATTGATCAAGTAGCGCGCTAAAATGCGCCTAAAATCGTCTGAGAAGCCTTCATTTAAGGGCATAGACAAATGAATCTCTCCTAGTTCGATTCCCTTCTTAAGCTTCTCCATATCGCTTTTAAAAGGTGTTACAGAAGTAATTTCAGATGTCTTGAAACTATCAGTGACGATTTTTAAATTTGACGGAGCGTACTTTTCTTCGTCAATACCTAAAATGTAAGAGATAGAAACATTGAAATAATCTGCTAATTTCTGAGCGTTCTCTTTTTTTGGTATCCGTATGCCTTGATTATATCCAGATAAGGTAGGATATGGGATATTTGTAGCAGAACTGATTTCAGTCAATTTTTTTCCACTATCTTCTATTAGTTTTGTAATATGATTGGTCATAACTACCTCCTTTTCAGTATTATATCATATTTTATTCGTTTTGAATAAAAATAGTTGACAAGAATTCAAAAAGAATATATAATTCAAAATGAATAATAAATAAAATTCGGAGTTTATTTAATTGAGAAATAGAACGAGGTATTGATATGTCAGAAGAAGCGACTTTGGTTGTTCAACTTCCAAAAGCATTGGAGAAGCAATTGAGAGCTCACTATGATGAGATGATTGCAACAGCAGTCGAGCGAGCGTTGGAGGATAAGGAACTCTACAAACCTATGGTTCGAATGGCAGCTCTTTCAAGATGGTTAGATGTTTCGACAACTACGCTACAAAAATGGACGCGTGAGGGCATGCCGACCATGGTAATAGATGGTGTGACGCTGTACGATAAACGTGCTGTTACACGCTGGTTAAAGCAGTATGAAAGATAAAGGGAGTGTTTATGAGTGATGTTCGGTGGATTAAGATAACAACAGATATTTTTGATGATGAGAAGATTCAGTTAATCGAATCGATGCCTGAGGGTGATACCTTAATTGTGATTTGGTTTAAGTTATTGGTTTTAGCTGGTAAACAGAATTACAGTGGGGTTTTAGCTCTTGGGGATAAAGTTTTTTACACAGAAGACATGTTGACGACAGTCTTTAGAAGGAAGTCAACGACAGTGAAATTAGCTTTAACAACCTTTGAGCAGTTTGGGATGATTGCATTTGTAGACGGTGCTGTTACCATTCCAAATTGGGAAAAACATCAGAACATTGATGGTCTTGAGAAAATTCGTCGGCAAACCAGAGAAAGAGTGGCACGCCATCGTCAAAAGCAAAAAGCATTAGTAAGTGGTCAAGAGCAGCTACAATTGGAATGTAACGTTACAGAAACGTTACCTGTAACGACTGGTAACGCTCAAGTAACGCAACAGATTAAGAACAAGAGTAAGAAAGAGAATAAGAATATACTGGATAGTAGTTCTAGAGAGATGCAAGCTTATATCAAACCAGAATATTATTCTTTGCTACAAGTCATTGCAGATAAGTACAATGACAAGTTCATTTATCCCTACAATTATAGTCTGACACATCAGCAAAAGATACTGATTGGTCAATTTTTGAGTGATGGCTATATGACATCTGATGAAGTTTTGGCTATGATTGACAGGATTCCAGATGATGTAGAATCTCCCTTGGCTTATTTAATCAGTTCTATGGAGCGGTTAAAAGAGGAAAGGCTGTTAGAAGCGAAAGCCATTGCTCACGAAAATGCGAGAAGAAAATATCAACAGAAATAGAGGAAAAAGGGAATGACTGACTATTATCAACTTGAGAATATGCTGGTGGCTGGTTCTAAGTCACAGGATGAATATGAACGCTATCAAGAATTAAAGAAAAACTACGAAGCAGAGACAATGGATTATAGTTTTTCGGTTAGAGAGATTACAAATCAACTAGAAATTATGATTGAAACCAGAGAAAATGATTTTCCAAACTTAGATGGAGCGTTGTTGCAGGAATATCAAGGTCTTGTTGAGCAGTTGAAGGAATATGATGTAGCTCAGGCAGAAAGTTACACAAGGAGATTAGGTTGTGACTGAGCGTTATCGAACTATATTAAAGAAATTTTACATCACGGAATCGCAGAATCAAGCTCTAGATATACTCATCAGCTATACAGGTCTCAGAAATTTTTCCAGCTATGCTAGAAAAATGTTGTTCAAGAAAAAGCCTATTGTTGTGACGTTTGATGAAACTTCATTTGAAGCCTTGATATTTTCTTTGAGGCGAATTAAGAATAATGTCAATCAGTTGGCAAGGATAGCAGAACAATCTCAAGATATTCAAGCGATGCGAGCTATGATTTATAGTCGTCAAATAATTGAAAAGTATGAAAAAGTATTACTCAAGTACCATAAAAAGAAGAAGGAGAGGTTGCTATCAAAAGTGGATTGATGAAAAAGAGAATTAAAAATGTCGTGAAGCAAGTCTTTCTAACTGAGGAAGAAAATATGAGATTGCTAACTTTGATGGCTAAGGAAAATGAGACAAACTTCTCAGCCTTTGCTAGAAAGAAATTATTTAACAGAGATATAAAATCATGGACAGTTAACTTTCCAGAGTATGAGCAGCTGACAGAGCAATTCATTCAGATTGGTCGCTCAATCAATGCGATTACTCGGCTGTCAACTCAGGTTGGCAATATTTCACAACAGGATTTTATGGAACTTGGTTATTTGATGACTCGATTGATGGAGGGAGTGGAAAAGGAACTCTCGGTTAAAGTTAAAAAGAAGTCAACTGAATATTAAATAAGTAAATGAAACCGCAGGAATTTATCCGCGGTTTTCTTGTGTTCTTCTGAAAAAATGGTTATCTGACAATGTCAGTCACCGTGTTTAGTATGGGAAATTTAGAATTGACCTAAAAATATGAATTTAGGTCTTTGCGAGCTCAGATAGTGTATACACACTATCGCAAAAAATCCACCATCAAAAGTGAGCAGACGGCTCCTTTAGGTGATGGATTTTAACACTTGGGGCAAAGTCCCAAACCCCTTGAGGAAACGTGTAAGAAACAGGGGAAAAATGGTATAATAGAAGCATTAAAGATTGTGAGGATTTGAATATGTCAGAACAAGCACAAAGGCAAGAGTTGCACCGTAAAATTTGGGCCATCGCAGATGATGTCCGTGGGGCTGTAGATGGTTGGGATTTTAAGCAATATATTTTAGGAATCCTTTTTTACCGTTTTATCAGCGAAAATTTCAAAACCTATATAGAGGGTGGTGAAGATTTCAATTATGAGGATACTCCGGATGAAGCAATCACACCTGAGGTTAAGGATGATGCGATTAAGACCAAGGGGTACTTCATTATGCCTGCGCAGCTGTTTTCCAATGTCGTGAAAACAGCTCGTCGTAATGACAACTTAAATACGGAACTCAAGGACATTTTTGATGCTATTGAGGCGAGTGCTACGGGTTATGCCAGTGAAAATGACATTAAGGGACTTTTTGATGACGTAGATACCAGAAGTAACAAACTGGGCAGTACTGTCCCAGAGCGCAATGATCGACTAGCGCTCATCCTAGAAGGTATTGCCAGTCTTGATTTTGGTGATTTCGAGGATAATCATATTGACCTTTTTGGTGATGCTTATGAGTACTTGATTTCTAACTACGCTTCTAATGCTGGGAAATCAGGTGGGGAGTTTTTCACTCCGCAGAGTGTATCACGTCTCCTAGCTCGTATCGTCATGCTAGGGAAGGACGAGAAAAATAAAATTAACAAGATTTATGACCCTGCTTGTGGTTCGGGTTCCCTCCTCCTTCAAGCCAAAAAACAATTTACAGAGCATATCATCGAAGATGGTTTTTACGGTCAGGAAATCAATATGACTACCTACAACTTGGCTCGGATGAACATGTTCCTCCATAATATCAACTACGACAAGTTTAGCATTGAGCGTGGCAATACGCTACTAGACCCTAAGCATGGCAATGATAAGCCCTTTGATGCCATTGTGTCCAACCCGCCTTATTCAATCAAATGGGTTGGTAGCGATGACCCGACGCTGATTAATGATGACCGTTTTGCACCAGCGGGAATTCTGGCACCCAAGTCTAAGGCAGACTTTGCCTTTATCATGCATAGCCTTTCTTATTTGTCTAATAAAGGCAGAGCGGCTATTGTGACCTTCCCTGGGATTTTTTATCGTGGTGGAGCGGAGCAAAAGATTCGTCAGTATCTGGTAGACGGAAACTTTGTTGAGGCTGTTATTCAGTTGCCTGATAATCTCTTTTTCGGGACATCTATTGCAACATGTATCCTTATCCTTGCTAAAAATAAGCCAACAACAGATGTTCTCTTTATTGATGCTAGTCATCAGTTCAAAAAAGAAACCAATAACAATGTCTTGGAAGAGAAGCATATCGAGAAAATCTTGGCAAGTGTTGAGCATAAGAAGAATGAAGACCATTTCGCACAGCTTATTTCCCAAGAAAAAATTGCGGAAGCTGACTACAATCTCTCTGTATCTACCTACGTGGAAAAAGAGGATACGCGTGAGAAAATTGATATTGATGTTCTTAATAAAGAAATTGCGGAGACCGTGAAAAATATTGACCGCTTGCGGACAGAGATTGATAAGATTGTCGAGGAGTTGAGCTGATATGACCTACATTGATGAGATGATGAAAGAGCTTTGTCCTGACGGAGTAGAGTGGAAAGAGTTGGGGGACCCTGAAGTTGCAAAACTTTCACGTGGAAAAGTGATGTCAAAACAATTTTTGGAAGAAAATAAAGGAGAGTTTCCTGTATATTCTTCTCAGACTGCTAATAATGGAGAGATAGGGAAAATTTCCTCCTTTGATTTTGACGGTGAGTACATTACTTGGACAACTGATGGTGCAAATGCTGGTACAGTTTTTTATCGCCAAGGGAAATTCAGTATTACTAATGTTTGTGGTTTAGTAGATATACAAAATGATAAATTACTTACTAAGTTTGTTTATTATTATTTAACAATTACAACTAAAAAATACGTGTCTTCAGGTATGGGAAATCCGAAACTGATGTCAAATGTCATGGCGAAAATCAAAGTCCCAATTCCTCCTCTAGAAATTCAGCAAGAAATTGTGCAAATACTTGACAAATTCACGGAATATGTTACAGAATTGACCGCAGAATTGACCGCAGAATTGACCCTTCGACAGAAGCAATATAATTATTTTAGAGATTATTTATTGAACTTTGATAATGATAGTTCGGGGGGGGCGAACAATAAAGTTTATCAAGTAGAGTGGAAGACGTTGGGGGAGATATTAGTCAAGGGACGTGGAACAAAAGTTACTGCTAGACAGATGAAAGAGTTACATAAGGATGGCGCTCCTATTCGGATTTTTGCAGGTGGCAAGACCTTCGCTGATGTGGATTATGGTGATATTCCTGAGAAAGATGTTCATCACGAAGAGGCAATCATTGTTAAATCCCGTGGAATTATTGACTTTGAATACTATACAAAATCATTTAGTTTTAAAAATGAATTTTGGTCATATAGTTCTGACAGCGAGGATGTAAATTTACGGTATGTTTATCATTATCTAAATCATAACAAATCACATTTCCAGCATATTGCTGGTAATATGCAGATGCCACAAATTTCAAGTAATGATACTGAGAAATATAAAATACCATTGCCTACGAAAACGGTCCAATCCCGTATCGTTCAAGTTCTTGACAACTTTGACGCAGTCTGTAACGACCTAAATATCGGACTACCCAAAGAGATTGAACTACGTCAGAAACAATATGAATTTTTCCGAGATCAACTCTTGACCTTCGCCGCCGAAGGCGTGTATACTGACAGTACAGTACAGTACAGTACAGACAAGACCTAATTAGGCTCTTGACTTGGGTTTTTGGACCGATTAAGGTTGAGTTGGGGGCTATTTGTGATTTCACACGAGGAAATGGTCTACAGAAGAAAGATTTTGTTAATGAGGGTTATCCTGTTATTCATTATGGACAGATTTATACCTTCTATGGATTAAGTGCTCGCGTGACGAAATCTTTTGTGTCACCAGAAGTTGGTCAAAAATTGAAAAAAGCTAAAACTGGTGATGTGATTGTAGCTACTACTTCTGAAAATATTGAAGATGTTGGTAAAGCACTTGTTTGGGAAGGTGCTGAAGATGTTTGTATTGGTGCACACTCTTGTGTATTGCACACGGAACAAAACTCGAAGTACTTGCTTTATTATTTTCAGACAACTGTGTTTCAAAAGCAAAAGGAAAAGTTAGTGATAGGAACTAAAGTGATTGAACTGTATCCTAAAAATTTAGAAAAGGCGATTATTATTCTCCCATCTGTACACGAACAAGAGCGTATCGTCTCTATTCTTGACAAATTTGATACACTAACTTCTGACCTTACCCAAGGTCTTCCGAAAGAAATTGAGCAACGACAGAAACAGTATGAGTATTGGCGGGATTTACTACTTAACTTTCCGTAGGAGGAAGAATAGATATGGGAAATGATATCAAATTTGAAAATTTAGAACAGATTTCGGATAATATTATTTCTAGCAATAATAAAGTTCATTTGCTATATGCCTATAATGCTACTGGGAAAACTAGACTTTCTATGGAATTGAAAAATAAGGTAAATGAGACTGATAGTGATGGTAATAGCATTAAGCACATTTTATATTTCAATTCATATACGGAGGATCTTTTTACGTGGGATAATGATTTGGAAAACGATGAAGATCGATATTTGATTTATGATAAACGAACTTATTTTGGAAATTTCCTTGAAGAGCAACAACTTTTCGAACGTGCTGTAGAAAATTTTCAAAAGTATGTTGGTAGATCTATTGATATCGAATTCCAAGATGTTATTGAAACAGTTAAAGATGAGTTCGGAAATGTTCAAAAAGATAATAGGGGTGAGGCACTAACAATTAGTAATAAAAAGAGTATAAGATTTAAAGTAGATGGGCATACAATAAAGGTGTCTAGAGGAGAAGAGAGGATTTTTGTTTGGTCAGTTTTCTTAACGCTCCTTGAAATTATTATTGAAGATTTGACTGAGTCTGCTGATACCTCAGAATTTTCAAAAATAAACTATATCTACATTGACGATCCTATATCTTCTTTGGATGATACTAATATTATTAATGCTGCAATTTATTTGAGTGATGTTATAGGTAGTGCTGAAAATACTGATTTGAAATTTGTCATCTCTACTCATCAAGCATTATTTTATAATGTACTTTATAATGAAATCCGATTTGATAGAAGAATCAAGAAAAAGGTTTTTTACGTCATGAAAGCTACTGATGAAATTGAGGATGAGAAACAATTTAAATATTTGTTGACAGATGTTGAAGGGGATTCTCCATTTGGATATCATCTCAGAGTGAGAGAAGAATTGAGAAAAGCAATTCAAGATGAACAGGTAGAGAAATTCCATTTTGCTCTTTTTAGAAACCTAGTGGAAAAAACAGCAACATTTTTAGGATATGGACGATGGGAAAATATCTTGTTAGGTTTAGATGTTGCTGGACATGTTATAACATCTGAAAATATTAAACTCTATACACAACTGATTGATTTATACACTCATAATAGGCATGCTGATTTAGAATATAGAGAATTGCCTCCCCAAGAGAAAAATACTCTTATAAATTTATTTAATAGCTTTGATTCAATCTATCGATTTAAAGAGGACTAACTATGACTGAAATCATCCAAACAGATACTATTTTAGAGGCTAAGAACTTCATTGTACTGGAAAAATACACCAAGTTGGAAAAGCCTAGCACCTATCAGACGGAAGCAGACTTGGAGCGAGAGCTGGTTAGCGATTTGCGGCAGCAGGGATACGAGCACCTCAACAATCTGACGACCTCAGAAGCTCTCTTAGATAACCTAAAGATCCAGATGGAAACCCTTAATGGCGTGGTTTTTTCTGAGGCAGAATGGCTGCGTTTTTTAGAGGAGTACCTCAATAAGCCTAGTGATGGTTTGATTGACCGCACCCGAAAGCTCCACGATAACCACATCTACGACTTTATCTTTGACGATGGGCATATCCAAAATATTTATCTCTGGGATAAGAAAAATATCAGTCGAAATAAGCTTCAGGTCATTAACCAAATGTCTCAAGTTGGGACTTCAAGTAACCGTTATGATGTGACCATTTTGGTTAATGGGCTACCCTTAGTACAAATTGAGCTTAAAAAGCGTGGGGTGGCTATTCGTGAAGCTTTCAACCAGGTTCACCGTTACAGTAAGGAAAGCTTTAATGAGGAAAATTCGCTCTTCAAGTATCTCCAGATTTTTGTCATTTCAAATGGGACGGATACTCGCTATTTTGCTAATACCACTAAGCGAGAGAAAAATTCTTTTGACTTTACCATGAATTGGGCACTAAAAAATAATGAGCCAATCAAGGATTTGAAGGATTTTACAGCGACCTTCTTCAGTCACCAGACACTCTTAAACATTCTCATCAACTACTCAGTTTTTGATACTAGTGATACTCTCCTAATCATGCGTCCCTATCAGATTGCTGCGACGGAGCGCATCATCTGGAAGATTCGTTCGGCCATTGATAGCAAAATCAAGAGTGGTCCTGAGACTGGCGGCTATATCTGGCATACGACGGGGTCTGGTAAGACCTTGACCAGTTTTAAGGCTGCGAGACTGGCGACTGAGATGGATAAAGTGGACAAGGTTTTCTTTGTGGTTGATAGGAAAGACTTGGACTACCAGACTATGAAAGAATACCAGCGTTTTTCACCTGACTCAGTTAATGGGTCAAATAGCACAGCTGGACTTAAACGCAATATCGAAAAAGATGACAATAAGATTGTTGTGACGACGATTCAAAAGCTCAATAACTTTATGTCTAGTGAAGCACAGCATGAGATTTACAACAAGCAAGTGGTCTTTATCTTTGACGAATGCCACCGTTCACAGTTTGGCGAGGCTCAAAAGCGCTTAAAACAAAAGTTTAAGAAGTATTGTCAGTTTGGTTTTACAGGCACGCCGATTAAAGTTGAAAATGCTTTAGGCAGTGAGACGACAGCTTCTGTATTCGGTCGGGAGCTTCATGCATACGTCATTACTGATGCTATCCGCGACCAAAAGGTGTTGAAATTTAAGGTGGATTATAATGATGTTCGTCCACAGTTTAAGTCGTTGGAAACTGAGCAAGATTTAGGGAAATTATCTGCTGCTGAAAATAAAAAAGCCCTACTTCATCCAACACGGATTACAGAGATTTCGGCTTATATTTTAGAACATTTTAATCAAAAGACACATAGACAAAACGGTAAAGGATTTAACGCTATGTTTGCCGTGTCAAGTGTCGAGGCGGCCAAGGCTTACTACCAAGAGTTGCAAGACCAACAAGCTGGAAAAGATAAACCATTGAAGATTGCAACCATCTTCTCTTATGCAGCAAATGAGGAGCAGGCTGCGATTGGGGAGATTGATGACGAGACATTCAGCCCTGCTGACTTGGCAGATATTAGTAGTAAGGAATTTTTGAGTGGAGCGATTTCCGATTATAATCGCCTTTTTCAGACTAATTTTAGTATCAATGGCAGTGAGTTTCAAAACTATTACCGTGATTTAGCTAAGCGAGTTAAGTCTGGAGAGGTGGATTTGCTTATTGTCGTCGGTATGTTTTTGACTGGCTTTGATGCTCCGACCTTGAATACACTTTTTGTGGATAAAAACTTACGCTATCATGGGCTGATTCAGGCTTTTTCTCGAACGAATCGGATTTACAATGCGACTAAGACATTTGGAAATGTTGTAACTTTTCGTGATTTGGAAAAGGCAACGATAGATGCTATTAAGTTGTTTGGGAAGACGGAAACGGCTGATATTCTGTTAGAACGCTCTTACGAGGACTACATGAATGGCTACATTGAGGCTGGTCAAGAGCAAAAAGGATATTTGGAAGTCGTAAAAGAATTGCAGGAGAGATTTCCAGATCCAACGACTATTATCAAAGAAAGTGATAAGAAAGAATTTGTGACCTTGTTTGGTCAGTTCTTGCGTTTGGATAATATCTTGCAGAACTATGATGATTTCATGAGTTTGCATGCTTTGCAAGAGTTAGATGTTACAGATATAGAGGCTTTGACAGATTTCAAAGGACGTTTTCATTTGGATGACGAAGCAGTTGCTGTACTCTCTCAACTGGACATCCCAAGTGTTCGTGAGATTCAAGATTATCGCTCCGTTTACAATGATATCAAGTCTTGGTATGACAATGAGCGGCGTAATCAGCAGAATAACGATTCCGAAATCGACTGGGATGCGGTTGTCTTTGAAGTGGAGTTGTTGAAATCACAGGAAATCAATCTGGACTATATTCTGGAATTGATTTTTGAAACCAACCAAAAGGTATCTGATAAGGATCAACTCATTGAAGAAATTACTCGGACTATCCGTGCTAGTCTGGGTCAGAGAGCTAAGGAAAGCTTAATTGTGGATTTTATCAATGCCAGCGACTTGGACAGTTTCTCCGAGAAGTCAGATATTTTAGAACAATTTTATACATTTGCCCGTCAAAAACAAAAAGAAGCAGTAGCTAATTTGATTGAGACAGAGGGGCTGAATGCTGAGAGTGCAAGCCGATATATTCAGATGTCGCTCAAACGAGAGTACGCTAGTGAAAATGGGAATGCTCTCAATGAAGCACTTCCTAAGATGAGTCCCCTCAATCCCCAATATCGTACCAAAAAGCAGACGGTATTTGAAAAAATTGTGGATTTGGTAGAGGTATTTAAGGGGATTGGTGGAGAAATTTAACCATTATTATTTCTTCTAGACATAAGAAGAGAAAACTTTACAGTTGACATTTTAAAAATATCAAAGGCATTATATCAGTGGTATAAAAAGCTGACTTATCATTTATTTGGAGACGACAGTTGTTCCAAAAATGTGCTGTTTGATATTGAGAAGGAGGCTTAAACTTGGAAAACAAAAGGGATTTAATTCAAACCCTATCCCACTACCAATTCTCTCCAAAAAGCCAACATTTAGACAGGAAATCCGCCCGAAAGAAACCGTCTGAACTGCTTAAACACCTGATTGCCTTTGCTAATGCAGATGGTGGTCAGCTGGTCATCGGTATTGAGGACGACAAGCAGAGCAACCTCATCACTGGTTTCAGGGATGGCAAGGCCTATTCCATTGATGACTTTAAAAAGATTGACCGTGAAATGCGTGAGACACCTCTGGATTTGTCATTTGAAGAAATTCCTGTGGTTAATCACAAGGGTGAAGAAGATGTGATTTTGGTCATCTCAGTTGAATTGTCCTCAAATCGCGTGATTGCTGCGCCTAATGATGTGGTTTACCTGCGTCAGGGTGATGAGACCGTTAAGCTCAGTTATGAACAACGAACTCAACTCAGCTATGATAAGGGACAGCGTTTCTTTGAGGATGAAGTTGTGGCTGACGCAACCTTAGAAGACATTGATGATAGTCTGGTACAGGATTTCAAGAATCGATTTGATATTTCAGACCGCTCTACGGAAGAAATTCTCAAAGCTCGGCGTTTTCTGGTCAATGGTAAATTGACCAAGGCTGCTATCTTGCTTTTTGGTAAACACCCATCAGCTTTCTTCCCTCAAGCTCGTGTTCGCTTCCAACGGTTTGATGGCACGGACATGGGGACAGGTAGTAGCTTTAATGTCATTAAGGAAGTGACCTTTGATGATGCTCTACCAACCCTGATTATCAAGGCTCGTGATTTTATTCGTACCCAGCTGCGTGAGTTCCAATATCTGGATGACAATGGGCAATTTCAAATTTTGCCTGAATATCCAGAATTTGCCTGGTTTGAAGGCCTTGTCAATGCTGTGACTCACCGTGATTACTCGGTCTATGGCGACCATATTCGTGTGCTCATGTTTGATGATCGACTGGAGATTCATAGCCCAGGTAAACTGCCAAATATCGTCACCGTTGACAATATCAAGCATGAACGTTTTTCAAGAAATCCTCGGATTGCCAGAACCCTGACGGAGTTTGGATGGGTCCGTGAGATGAATGAAGGTGTTAAACGGATTTACTCAGAGATGGAATCAGCCCTTCTTCATGAGCCAAAATACTATGAACCTGGGAACAAGGTTGTTCTGACGCTTGAAAATAATATTGTCAGCCGACACCTACGGACCCGAGATAGTTTAGAGAAACAGTTTACTGATTTTGGCGACCTTAATGCGGATGAGCAATTGCTAGTTCACTACATGTATAATTCTGGTGAGAAGATGACCACCGCAAAAGCCATTGAGCTGAAGGGAAGAAGTCGTAAGTTTATTGTAAAAACGATGAAAAAATTACAAGAATTGGGTATGGTTGACTGGTATGGTGCCGATAAAAACGACAGAAATCAATACTATACTTTAACGAAAAATTAGCCTATCCTCTAAGAGATAGGATACAGTAGGATACAGTAGGATACAGTAGGATACAGTAGGATACAGTAGGATACAGTAGGATACAGTAGGATACAGAGGCTTTGTGATGGTAAAATTCAAACAAGAAATTAAGAATATTGGTTCAAATAAGTTAGCCTATTCAATAGACCTTAATAATCAAAAAATTACCAAAACAGAGATTGTAAAAAGCTGGGGCAAAGCGTATTCTGAGAAAGTTGCTAACGGTTCTTTAGGTAATGGATTGCGCCCTCCTCAATATGGTGCACTTTCTGCTATACGTTCTCATTGGGTTGTCTCTAATGAACCGGCCACAATAGTTTTACCGACAGGAACAGGAAAAACTGAAACAATTTTTTCAACAATAGTCTCAGAGCGTATTTCTACAACTTTGATTGTTGTTCCAAGTAATTTACTTAGAAAACAACTTTTTGATCAGGTTAAACATCTGGGGATTCTTCCTAAAATTTCAGTTGTATCTGATCAGGCAATTTTTCCTAATTGTCTATTATATAAATCTACTGTGAAAGATAGTGAAAAGGATATTTTATTTAATGAAATTGATAATATAAATATCATTATAACTACACCAGCGCTGATTAAAGCGTTACCGAATGATCTGTTTGAAAAAGTCTATTCGAACGTTGAATTAGTTGTATTTGATGAAGCTCACCATCTTGCTGCAAATGATTGGAGAAAAGTAAGAGATAAGTTCTCAGGTAAAAAGATTTTACAATTTACAGCGACCCCATTTCGAAATGATGGTAAGAAAATTGATGGAAAAATAATTTTTAAATATAGTTTATCTCTTGCTCTGCAAAACAATTATTTTAAACCAATTGATTTTCATCCTATCCATGAGTATAATATTACAAAATCGGATGAAAAAATCGCAGATGTTGCAGTTAAACTTTTGCAAAGTGATTTGGATAAGGGATTAAATCACATTCTTTTGGCGAGAGCTAACTCTAAAAAAAGAGCTGATGAGTTATTCGATAAAATATATTCGAATTACAAAATATATAATCCAGTGATTATACATTCTGATAGAAAAAAGTC
>PPYF01028095.1_pt1 | contig 15007 bp, 22 predicted proteins | sample 1559871 | NCBI WGS metagenome assembly PPYF01 (sample SAMN08240021, study PRJNA423297) | Human gut metagenome, whole genome shotgun sequencing project. | reverse complement strand
AAGTAATAATCTCCAGTGAAACTATTAATCATTTTTTCATTCCTTTCTATAATTTAATTCTATTTTTTCGATTTATTAAATTCTGATCTCTTGCACCCCAATTTTTACCTGTAAATTCAGAAGTTATCATGGCATTTTTACCGAAAAAAATATGTGGCTGATTATTAAACGTATGAAAAGTAATTTCGAAATTTTTCATAATCCTAGCTCCATTAATACAGAAAGCATTTTTTCTTTTAATTCTGGATGAATCTTTTCCAAAGTTTCTCTGGTATTTAACGGCTTATCTGGTTTAGTTAGCCTTGCACATTCCCAATCAATTGCCATCTGAACATAATCATTATGCGTTCTGGCTCTCAGATGATGTCTGCTATGATGTCTATGCCAGTTATGTACTTGTTTATAATCGAAAAATGGATATAAAAACACTTTGTCCAGATCATGGAATAGACTTCTTATTGTGTTATACCCCAATAACTGTTTTTCTACTTTGCGGAATGCTTTTCTATGCTTAAGTGTATATTGTACTCTATCTTTATTTTTCATCTCTCACCTTAATAATCACTACAAGTTACTGTTAAACTTACGAATCCATCATTTTGTTCAAAAGATGTGATAAGTTCATTTTTTACCAATTCTTCTACTATATCTCTGTCAGTTATTTTTACTCCAATCAATTCAGGATCAGTCAAGTCATACTCAGCTTCTACAGTGACCACTCTTTTTGTTGGTATCAAAATTTCCTTTTCACATGCGTCATCAATTGGTTTATTTAATATCCTTTTTCCTTTTTGCGTAATATCACCTCCATATTTTATTTCATTGTTTAGCCTCCTTAAGTGTAGGTGAGGAATTGAACCTCACCTTAACCTTTTTGTTACTACACTTATTTTCTCTTCCCTACAAAGAATCCAATTAAGAAACAGACTAATAGACATACCACAAACACGCCTATATTCAACACTATCATTTTATTTGCCTTTCTTTGCTTTCAGCTCCTGCAGCTTTTTATCAATTTCATCATCTTTCATTTTCTTATCCAGACGCTGTTTCTGCACAGTAGTAGAACTTTCATAAGCGATCCTAGCTCCATCAGCAGCTTCTTTTTGCTTTTTAACTCCGTCACGTACTTTCTCTAACATCTTTTCCTCTTCACTAGAAGATACTCCTGGCGTTACATTAAAAGCTTTTGATGCCTGAGCAGTTTCCAGAGTTAAAACAGCACTTTCTTTTTCTGCTTTTAAATCATTAAGCTGTTGCTGTAATACTTCTACTTTTTCCTTCTGTACGTCAGCATTTTCTTTCCATTCTTTTAATGTATTTTTGATAAAATCAATTTTATCATTCAGTTCCTGTTGTTCTTTTAAGTAGACTTTTGCCGCTTCGTCATCTCCTCGATCCACACAAGCATTTACATTTACATCTGCTTTCATGGCATCTTTCTTCAAATGGAACAAATCATCTTCATAATTAGAAATCTTACCAAGCATCTGCTGATATCTTACATTTTCCTGCTGAAGTTCATCTTCTTTCTTCTCAATAGCGGCATTATAATATGCTTTAGCTCCTTCAGGTGTAGACGCATCTTTCTGAATAGCTTCATTTGCCGTGCCAGATGCTCTTATTCTTACTCTTTTTCCAATTTTACTATTAAAAAAGAAACAAAGTCCTACGAGTACTAAAATAACAATTATAATAATTGCTCCAGCTGTAATATTCATTAGTCTCTCCCCTCATCAATATCAAGCCCAAAGTTTTTAAACAGTTCTGTCATACCTCCCACATAACCGGAACCTAATGCCTGGAATTTGAATCCATCTCCGTAACGGTATAATTTACCCATTTCTACTGCATTCAATTTTTCAAAATTCTCATTCTCAGACAGATCATACTCATACTTATCACCATCTGGATTGTCGTAATCACAAATTGTCATAACTGCATTGGAGACCATTCCAAAATTCTGCATACGCTGTAATGCCCTAAAAATTGTTAAGCAGATAGTAAATTCTGTTTTATCTTTCGGGAAAGTATCAGCATGCACAATGAAATATTCGTCATAATGCTTTCCATTGAAAATCATTCCCTGAGAATCATCACCAGTTTTATTGTCTCCTGAATAATCTACCCAAGGATATGCAGACCCATCTTCATAGGTTTTATAATTTACAAGGTCTTCTGGATACACTACTTTGCGACTTGAATCTGTTAAAAATCCATTGATATCAAAGTCAATATCTGCTTCACCAGCATAACGGTTCTGATCCCAATTAACCCCAATGAAGAAGTTCTTAATACCTGTACCATCTTCTTTTACCATACTAATTTTCTGGTTTTTGCTCATGTTGATTACTGCCATATCTTTTTATCTCCTTCTTATTTATTATTCAGCCAGTCTTTATACTGACGAAGAATCTCTGTATATAACTGTTCATCAGACATTTTATTCATGTCTTTTACTGCTGTAAAACCGGTGTTATCATGTTTTCTACCTTTCATATTGTCAAGGGATTTTAAATAACCAAAATCTTCATCTCCAATTCCTATGAACTGTACAAAGATGTTGTACTCTGAAAGCTCTTTAATAACTGCATTGGTAGCAGAGACATCACTATTTTCACCATCTGTGATAAAGATAATAAATGCTGGGACTTCACTTGGCTCAATATCTTTATAATATGTAACCATTTCTTTCAATACAGGAGCATAATTAGTACCACCCATATACATATGAGCTTTTTTCATAACATTTTTAACATAACTACTATAATTATCAGCGTTAGCAGCTTTTAAGCGCTCTGCTCCATTTGAGAACAGCCAACTCTCAAGTTCTCCATTATCGTCAAATCTTAGAGCAATAGGCAACAAACGAGAAATGGTTTCCTGTACAGATCCATTATCATACAGCCAATCCATACTTCCTGAATAATCCATTGCAAGAGCTACTCTAGCCGTATGTTTTGTCATATCAATCTTGCTTCCCTTAGACATATCAATAAGTACTTTGCCAAGATTTTCATTGTGCTTAGACATATCAATTGTCTGTAACTTTTCTTCATATACAGGTTGCTGAGTTACAGCAGAAGATAACTCTACTGCTGCTTCCTCATCTTTTTTTCCGAATAATTTTCCCAAAAATCCCATTTTAGTTACTTCCTTTCTTACAAATTGCTTTTCTAATCCAATCTACAGGCACAACCATAAATGCTGTCACTAAGACTACAATCCACTGTTTAGCATCCATTGGAGTTGTCTGTACTAGATTTCCTACAAAGTTACACAAAACTACAGTCATTGCAAAAATACCCAATGCGATATACACAAACAATTTGTTATTTTTAATTCCTTTGAAAAGATTCATACTATCTGTTCTAATAGTGAATCCATTAAATACTGCCATTAGACACAATAAAGCGAATCTCGCTGTCATAGCCGAAAGTTTTGTTGCAAACATATTTCCAACTGGACCAAATGTAATTACACCAAATAAAGCAATAAATACAATTGAACTTAATGCAATTCTCCCTTTCGCTCCACGGATAAATAATCCGGATCCTTTCATGATAGGCTCTTCATTCATATATTCCTCTTTTGGCGGTTCTCCACCAAAGCTTAATGAGTTAAGTGAATCCATGATGATATTTACAATAAGGATCTGAACTGCTGCTAATAGAGCGGAGCCACCAGAAATAATTGGAAATACCATACTTAAGATCAACAACGAAATATTGATAGGTAGCTGAAATTCAAGGAACATCATAATGTTATGCATAAATGTTCTACCAAGTTCGACTGCCTTTACCACACTTGCAAAATTATTGTCTGTCAAAACAATATCTGCTGCTTCTTTTGCTACATCAGATCCGTCTTGCATTCCAAAGCCTACATCTGCTTTCTTTAATGCGGGAGCATCGTTCACACCGTCACCGGTCATTGCCACAGACATTCCAATTTCTTGTGCTAATGTTACAAGGCGAAGCTTCGTATTCGGTGAGCATCTGGAAATTACCCTTAACTGTGGAATAATTTCTTTTACTTTTACATCTGACATTGCCTCAAACTCATCATTGGTAACTGCTAAGTCTCCAGGCTTATAAATGCCAGCTTCCATAGCAACAGCCTTAGCAGTTTCCATACAGTCACCAGTAATTTCAATTACCTGAATTCCAGCTTTATGAGCAATTTTTACTGCTTCTGGAACTTCATTCCTAACCGGGTCAACAACTCCAATGATTCCAAGGAGATTCATTTCATCGGGGAGACCATCATCAGTTTTATCTGAGATAGTCAATGCAATACATCTCATTGCCTTCTCTGTTAATCCCTTAATATGGCTCTTTAAAGCTTTTCTTTTTTCTTCTGTCAGCTCAGTTACAATGCCATCATTATCAAGATAAAATTTACACTTCTCAATTAATTTCTCTGGTGCGCCTTTATAAACAGTAAAATCATTTGCTCCATTATTTAAAGTAACTGCAGAGAATTTATTTTCACTACTAAATGGAACACGTTTCTTCATGATAGCTTTATTCTGTATTTTTTGTGCGTCTTCAGGAGAAAGCATATCAAGCACTGCTCGATCAATTGAATTCCCACCAGTGATATTCCCATTAGAATCAAACACTGCACTATTATTCATACAAATGTTTAAATCAATTAGCTCGTTGAGCGAACTTTCCTTATTAAAAATATCCTGACAGTTACCGTTAATCATAACTGTAGAAGTCATTTCACCTGTTGTGAGAGTTCCTGTCTTATCCGTACAAATTAAATTAACATACGCCAATTCAGGAATTTTACCAGTATTCTTCGCAAGAATATTGAATTTTTCCATTGTCGATACATTCTGTTTAGTTACAAGTTTTACAATGAGTGGCAGACCTTCCGGTACAGCCGCAACAATAATTGTTAATGCATTTGAGATATTCTGTGCTACTTTCTGAATATTTTCAAGAATGTTTCCTGAGAAATACTGACTTAAACTTCCAGCATTTAAGATACCTGTAATTGTCATAATTACAAATGCTAATACTGCCGCAATTGTTCCCCATTTTGAAATAAAATCACACAAATGATCCAGAGCAATATCAAGAGCTGTCTTAGGAGGCTCTAAAGTCTGCATTTTGACAAGAGTATCACCATTAACTGTATTAACACCAACATCTGTAACAATCATTTTTCCTTCACCAGACATGATAACTGTTCCTGCAAAGAGAGAACACTGATCCGTATATGCAGTAGTTGATGTTGTTTTAACATGCTTATAATTAGCACTAGGAATTTTTCTACATTCTTTTGTCTCTCCATTGATAGCGGCGTTATTAACAGAAATTTCTCCATCAACAATAAATCCATCTGCAAAAATCTCTTGTCCAGTTCTCAATAGAACTAAATCACCTACTACCAGATCATCTTTATTAATTGTCTGTACGCTTCCATCTCGGACAACATCACAATATCTAACTGCCGTTTTTGCTCTTAGCTCTGCTGCAGATTTCTGTACGCCTAGACCTGTCTTAATAGCAATTCCAGTAACAATAGCTAAAACCACTATAATCATTACAGGTTCAGAAAGAGACATTACTCCCATAGCTCCTAAAACTAACTGGAATAAAGCAATTATTATTAGAATCATAGTAATTGGTTCAGTTAATGCTTCCTTAGCAAAATGATACCATTTCTTCAATTCAGGCTCCGGAAGCTTATTACTTCCATATGTAGTCCTACTAACCTCTACTTCGCTACTTTTTAATCCATTAAAATTCATTCTTAAATCTCTCCTAATACAATTCTTTCATTGACAGACATTACAAATTCTTCTATAGCTTTATAATTTGGTTTATCAGGCAATGAGGTATTCTTTGAATCATACTCAAGTCTTTTCTCTAACTCGTTTACCATTTCAAAAAATTCTGGGATAGGCTGACTGTTTGCATCCAAATATTCTCCATTACGTAGAGCCATAAGAAGCTCATGATCATCTTCTCTATATGTAATAATTTTGCCTTTTTCAAGAATATCAAAACACATAAGATACAATCTCACTAAATGGCACATATGCTTTCCTAACTTATTATGTTCTATGGCATGCTTATTTCTCTTCCCAATTTTGGAATAATCCCTAACAATGTTTTTCATTTCGGCCCACATCCCCTGATAATCATTCAAAGGGTAATGCTTCAACTGGATATCCATAAATACTTCTGTTTCATAATCTTCCTGAATACCTTTATCTACATAAAGCTTTATTGCATCTTCTGGAAACTTGAAATATTTTTCAGGGAAAGTATAAAAAGCATTCATAATACTATTAAGAACATGCTGCATTCTTTCTTCTTGCCCTAGCTTTCTAGCAGCTTTATTATCAAGCCTTCTTAGCTGGCTTGTAGCATAGCCTCCAAAAGAATAGATCGCTTTCTTAGATAAAAACATTTCAGCATTATCAAGAAGTTCTTGACCAATTGGATGAATATAAAGATAATGTTCTGGCTTCAATCCTATCAGCTCAATTGTGTTTGGGTTGCAGTTTGACAATAGAGTTATCAATTTATTAAAAGAATAGATTGTTGTATCTGTTGTTTCTTCCGTTACCTGATCAAAATTATGTATAGGAATCAGGATTTCTTCTCTTTTATTTAAAGCACAACCCCTAATATCCAGATCGGAGTTTTCTGTATCTGTACCATAAGCATGAGACCCACCTAAGCCTAATAGAATTATGTTACTCCCCAGGTGCTCGTTCGCTCTTAAGAAATCATAGTGTTCACTTTTCAACAATTTTTTGATTTTCTCTATTTTCATCAATTTCTCCTGTTGAATAATAATAATTTACTATATCGTCTAAGTTCCTTATCTCTTTTTCTAACTCTGCACACTTTTTCTTGCTATCACATGCCCATAACTGTTTTCGCAGCTTCGTTGCAACCTCAGATACCTTTTCTGCTTCTTCTGTTTTATCAATGGTTTCTATGACATCAACTTCAATTGGTTCTCCGCAAAATGGACAGAATTTAAGAGGGTAATAATAGTCTTCAGGCCATGTATCTTCCCAGTCTTGGACTTCTTCGCTTATGTAAAAGAAAATTCCAAAAGTTTCATCAGTTTTATAGTCACAACCATGGCATTCTATAGTTTCACAAGTTCTACATAAGTAGTTATCAGGATATTCATTAGAAATAACTATCCTAGGATTCTCTTCCAATGCTTTGCAACAGAATTTAGGTTTATAATATTTATAAGATGTGCTCCTATCTACAATTATTTGCTTTGCTTTTATTTCCATGTTTACACCTCAGATAATCTGTAAGTTTTCATCACCGATAAGCCATGCAGAATCTAAAATAAAATTTTCATATGGATCACCACCGTCATTCCAGAACTCATCCGATCCAACTTCCCAATCGCCCAATGTTCCAGCATTAAAGTTACCGTATAAATAATCTGCCACATATTCTAAAAACGCATCTGCAGCCTTATCATAATCTTCTTTTCTTATTGACTCTTCTACATCCGGCTCAAGATCAATCCATTTATGCTGTTCAATCAAAAAAGATTTAGCGTTGTCTCTTACTTTCAACAGTGAATTTTTAATGTCTGCTAATGTTGCATCTTTCTTTTTTGCAATGATATAACTTGAAGACGAACTATTAGTAACAAATCCTCTTCTTATTTTCATTAACCATCTCTCCCTTCTCCTTCAGCAACTTCTATATCAGCAAATCCATTTACTTCCGTAATAGCATCTATTGCTTCATTCATAGAGAAATCATAATCATATACAGCATCACCCCATTCATCATAATAGGCATCGTTACTGTCCTTAATTACAATATATTCTCCATCAGGGTGCTTTTCTAAAATGTCATCAACCCCATAAATGACCGCTCCGCACCAACTAGCACCAAGCTCACCAGACCAGTTTCTTTCATCATTTACACCAGTAACATCTAATACATCAAGATTGAACTGATCAATTATCTTCTGAGCTTTTTCTTTGTCAGCAATCCTTGCAAAGCAAATAATGAAACTGCTAGAGCTTGAATTAGTAACAAATCCTTTCCGTATTTTCATGAGCCCTCCTTTCTAGTGGCTCTCGCCACTAGATTTCTTATTCCACTTAGGTTTATCAGTTTTCATTTTATTTACATGTTTAGAAAAAGCAAGTGACTTCTTAGACTGCTTCATCCCATGTTTAACCATTCTAGTATGTTTCTTTCCGTTTTTATCTACTTTTGTCTCATACTCTTTGTTCCAGGAATTCTTTGATCTCATATTACATGTCCTCCATTGAATAAATTACTTTTTCTAAGCTTCTTTTTGATTTGAAACACTTCTTAAGCAAACACCACATAATGGCTTTTTCAGTATCATCTTCGTCTTCCCAATCATTTAAGACTACAGAAGTCTGTGTTCCATCTTTGAACCCTACAGTAGTTCTAATTTTCCCTGTAGCAATATCTTTTGTTCTTCCTACAAATGAAATATCATCTTTTGATAAGGTTTTATAAACATGTTCATCTTTAGGCATAATATATACATCAACACCCAAAGCATCTTTAATCTGACGTTCACAGCTTCTAAGCTCTTTATCGAGTACATGCTTATGATTAATAGTTTCTTGAGCCTTCTCTAAAGCTACAGCAATATCTTCTGGTGAGCAACAATATGTCATATTATTATCCTCCTTGTAATTGAAATACGGCATTGGTTCCAATTTAAACTTATTTTTTGTATGTAAACGATCAATCCGTCTTTTAATTCCCGGATCATCGCAAATACCTGTACGAATATATCTATCTAATACTGCATAAGTAAATCCGAAGCTATCTTCATCTGATTTACCACATAACCCATCTGATGGTGTTTTCTCTACATATTTTATAGGTAGTCCTAAGTAATAACCGATTCTTTTTACTTCACTCTTTGTGAACTGAGCCAACGGTGAAAAGTCTCCTGCTGCGTCACCATATCTAGTGGAGTATCCGATGTAATCCTCAGAAAGATTACATGTATTAACCACTCTTCCATTGTGTGACTGTGACACCCCGTATAGAGTGGCCATTCTTAGTCTAGGAGCGAGATTAATTAATGTCTGATCTGTTACATTAAATGCAGCATCAATTTGATCAATAATATCATCATAAGCTGATCCAACATTGATAGTAAGATAATCAATGCCTAATACATGCTGACAAATATCATAAGCCACATCAATATCATCCTGTTTATAATTCGGCATAATTACTCCAAGAACTTTGTCGGTTCCAACGGCTTCCACACATAATTTAGCAGCCACTAAAGAATCAACACCACCGGAAATACCTACTATGAGATTGCATCCAGGACCATTCTCTTCTCTCCAATCTCTAATCCACTGAATACAATCATTTGTTGCTTTTTTTACATTAAACATTCTGCTCCTCCAATTTCCACAGTTCTACTTCAAAACTACTTAATTCTTCTTCTATAATCTTATAAACCACTTCCCAGTCTGCTCCTCCTCTTCCGCAGCCTATTTTATATGGGAGTGCAATGGTTGTCTTGTGAGGTCTGTTATCAGCATCAAACCAATAAACAGGTATTTGTTGTCGAATAAAATTTAATCCTTCTCGAAAAGCTTTAACATCAGTATACTGTTTTCCATCATATCCATACTTGTCTTGTGCAAATAAGGACAATATCTCTTGATTTTTCCTTCTGATAAAGTACTCGTCATATGTTCCAAGAAGTAATTCTGGATTAAATTCACGTAATTTACAAACGTTTCTATAATGTATATAAATACCTTCGTCATAATCTCTTAATGCTTTAGCAACTCCAGTATTCATTTCTCCTTGGCAGTTAACCTGATGAATTATAAAATCTGTCTTTGCATTAACGATATTACCTTCAATAATTTTAATCATAAATCTTTTCCTATAAATCCTGAAATGTAAACTTCTCGCCACAGGAGCAAATCACTTCTCCAATAGTTCCAATACTTGTGGGAACAAATTGATATGTATATCTTCCGCCACAACATCCCCCAGCTCTCAATCTCTGTTCCATAGTTTTCAAACCATGTTTCTCAGCATCATGTTTTAATTCCCACTCTCTGATTTTCTCTTGTTCTTTTTCTGAAATTGGAAATCCTCTATACAGATCCTCTTTCGCTTCTTTTAACTCGGTTGCCATTCTCTGCATTTCTGAATCTTTATAATGCTCATCTTTGAGTTTTTTATTTTCTTCTTCCAGATACTCAATACGTCTCTCTTTGTCAACTGTCTTGTCAATAATTCCTTGACAAAGATCTGAGATTGATGCGTTAAAAAAATTCATTTAATTCCCTCCATTTAGTCTATTCCTGATCTTTTTGAATGTTTCTACATAACACATTTCACCATCTTTAAATACAGTTTTTAATGCCCCATCATAAACAAAGCTGTCATATCCATCTCTGCACCTTAATTCTCCATTTTCATCGTAATATACATGACAACATCCTTTATGAGATTTCTTTAAATGGCTTACATCTGTCTTTGGATCTTTGTAAATCATAATCGGTTGTCCGTTAACTTCTCCAAATGTAGCTTTCATAGCAATGCCGAACATATCTCTGGTTACAACGACCATACGTCCATCAGGTTCTACAACTGCCGAGAAACAAAAAGCCCCAACTCCAAATACAATGTTGTTTGCAGCGAATCCTTTCTTCTCAAGTTCTTCCCATACCTTTTTTACATTGTTAAGAGTACAGCCATCACCATAGATAATTCCAATATGAGGGTCCAGTACTTTGTAACCTTTGCTATTTACTGATCCTTCAAATGTATTCCAGAGTTTTTCGATAGTCTTAACTGAAATCTCTACCATATCACCAGAATCCGGACGAACCAAGAGCTTACCATTGTGCTGCATAATTTCTTTTTTGCAAGCTGGAAGAATATTGTCAATCATGTTCCAGTAATCATATGTATCAGATACCATGCTGAAAGATGCATTCGGATATAATTCTGTAAGTAGTCTTTTCACAAATGTAATTTCGTCTCCGTCCACAGCATAATTTGAAGCCATGACCGCATGTTCGGTAGAAATCGCACCAATTCCAATATGACTCACGCTACAGTCATTGAAATAATATTTGTCCAAATAATCAATTGCCGGGATCGTACTTGTCTTATCAAAGGATAATAGCCAAGCAACGGAGCATCTCTCTGCTTCTTCCATACAGGACATTCCACGCATTCCAAAGTCTGAGCAGGCCATTTCAGGTCTTAAAATGTCGTCGCAGGTCTTTTTATAGTAGAAATTTGCCAGTTCTCTGTACATATGTCCAATTGTTGCATGAGCACACGGCTTCCAAAGCTCAACCTGCAGAATACACTCAATCCACTGCACAACCCATGCAAAATCTGGATGTGTATTCGTGATTTCAATGCATGGCACTCCCATAGGCACTAATGTACCTTCCGGTAATGCACGGATCTGAATCGGAAGATACCCTAATTCGTGAAGTTTAAGGATTGGAGAAATATCGTAATTTCCTTCTCCTAACTGAATGTCCATACTAATTGTATAAAGTTCTTGAACTTCATCAGTGCTTAATTTAAAGAAATCTCTTTTAAAATATGTAATAAGATATTCTTTAATAAAAGCCTGCAGTCCGAAGAAAACCATATGATCCTGCTCCTTTAACATTGATCTTCTCGGAGTCCAATAAGAGACTAACTTCGTCAATCCTCTCGGAAACATATTGTGGTGTACTTGTTTGTAAGTATCGCTTAACAGAATTGCTAAGGTATCCATTATTTTTTATCCTCCTCTTTGTCATTTACAATTTTATCAATCTGATCTGTGATATAATCAACTACATCTTTACCAGTTTTGCCAATTGTTTGAATATTATCTGGTGTGATTTCATTTACAACTGCCATCGTATATATTGTTTCTGTATTAGGTGTCATGATTGTAATGATAGTCATTACAACACATCCGATAATTAATTTGCTAATAGTTTTTCTAAACTTAAATGGTTCGTTATATCCGGCTAATCCAGCAAATAAAGCACACATAGCAATAACTCCGCAATTCCTGCGATCATTCCAAAAAATGTTGTTAAATTATCTGCTCTACTAGCAAAATAAATCAACCAAGGACTAATAATCGGTTTCATATTTTTATCTCCCTTATAACTTTCCTATCAAACAGCCCCAAGTAAAAGCAATCTGAAACATATGAGTTATCTGATCTTGAATTAAATTAATTTTCTTTTTATTGGCTTTCATATCATCTACTAACATATGTATCAATAAATTCATAACCAATAATAAAGGATTCCATTTACCGCCAATAATCATAAGCGCAATTGTTGGTGGTAACATAATCATAAATGACCAACTAAAGCTATGCATAAACAACGCTGCTAAATAATCATATTTATATAATTTTCCTGGTGCATTCTTTTCCCACCATGATTTTTGTTTTGCAGATGCCAACCATCCTTGTAAATAATAATCATCTACAATGTGGCAGAAAATCATTGTAAATAATATAAATATTTTATATGCAATATTCATTATCTCAACCTCTCAACAAGTTCAATCTTAGGACTTTCCAGATTTGTCAGAATCGTATCTGTCGTATAAATCTTCTCAATCAATCCATTATTTTTCAGAAGTTCTCCTTCATAAATAGTATTCTCACAATGAGTAATATAAAGATAAATCTTACCTACACCGGCCTCTTTCAGCTTTTTAGCACTATAATAAAAAGTACCACCTCTGCTGCAAATGTCATCTACAATAAGAATGTCTTTACCTGGTAATTGATCAATTTCACCAGATAAATCTAAACCTTTAATCTCTCCGGTCTCCCAATCTCTATTCTTAATACCGAAAGCATATGGAAGATGTACTGCTGAAGAATATCGCTTCATGGATCCCGCATCCGGATAAAACATCATAAGGTTATTACTCGCAATCTTCTTAACAGCATCCTCAATCATTCGATTCGGGGATTCTACATGTACTTTATTAAATAATGCGGCAGATACATCAGAATGCGGATCTAAAACTTCTACTTTTCCAAAATGTAATGAATTAATAGTCTGAGCAAAATATTTTAAAGTAAATAATTCGTTCTCATGCTTGACTCGATCCATACGTGCATCTGGGATATAAGGCATATATAAATTAGGCACTACTCTATGATCCCAACAATATCTAGTAATATATTCAACTGCTGTTAATTCTTCCATTGATTCAAAGAACCATTCAATATTATCTCTACACCATCCTCCGATGGGTGGGATATTCTTAAATAAGAATGTCCCATCAGGATATTTGTCAAGTTTGATTTCTACACCGTTTAATTTAATCATTCCAAATCTCCTTATAATTTATTTCTTACTGTTTGACAATCCTTAATTAACTTTTACTTATGCTCAATATCACAGGTAGTTATTACAGACGGATTATTCAAATGATTACCATTGCAGAAATTATTAATAAAATCCACCTGTCTTTGGAGATAATCAATAGAATCACATAGTGAAACTTTTACATAACTTAATAATTCTGCGACAATTGTACTAATCTTAAACAGTTCATTTTCTTTATCATCGTATTCAACGCCATCTGCATGATTAAACGGTGAGGTTGCGTCAGCTGTTTTTATATAAAAATCATTATCCTCATTTTTATAAATTGAGCACACCCAAATAGTATCGTCATAAAGCCCATCAAACTCAAATACTTGTAAGGTTTCTGTATTGTTTTTTTCAACAAGTTTTGTAGTGATCACTCCATCACAGTCATATTTACGTAAGTAGTTCTGAATATCCTCTAATGTAATTTCTTCTAATTTCTTCATTTCCACAGTATTTTCTCCTACCATCTTATTTCTCTCCTATCACATTAATCTGACAACTTTTCATCACCTCTAAAGCTGCTTTATGCTTCTCCGGTGTAGTTCCAGCGCAACATGACGCATCTACTGTGATCTCTGCCTCCGGATAATAAGTTTTGATAAGAAGAGCATTTGTGATAACGCAGATGTCTGTACACACACCTATGATTTCAATGTTTAAATTGTCTATATCACTATCTGTCCCAAATATTTCTTCCCAATCCCAGCCTTCATAACCAAAAGTTGACTTTTTACATACCATAAAATTGTTATAATTATTTTTTACAGGATGAATTTCATCTATAACCTCCCACCCTGAAGTTCGATATATACAATGTTCAACAGGAAGTTTTTTACCCTCAGAAGTATTCAAATAATCTGAATTATGTGTATCCATTGTATACACTACATAATCCCCATTATTTTTATGTTCTTCAAACTTTTCTTTAATTTTAGGTACAATAGCTTGAGCTTCCGGTGTACCAAGTGAACCGGTTACAAAATCATTCTGTACATCAACTACAATCAGAACTTTCTTTTTATTTCCCACAAGCATTACCTCCAACAGTCATTCTCCCAAATGGGTACTCAACAATTCCGTAACTACAAAGAATCTCCATTTCTTTAACAACATCTCCTTTACACATCTCTAATAAGACACCAATTTCTTCTACTACTTTTTTAATTTTAGCTTTTTTCTCTTCTGCTGAACTTAAAGTAATAGTTCTCATTCCTCTGGTATAATCAGAAGTCATATCATAAATGTTATTTGGCATTTCAACTTTAAACCTAGCATCTTTTAGATCATTCATATGTAAAATTAAATCATGGGTATATTCATCTTCTGCAAGTAATTCCATTAATTTAATTTCAGTTTCCTTATCAATCTTTTCAATACTTCTTTTCTCCCAAAGTTCTATAATTGACATATCATTTTCCTTTCTTGCAAAATTATCTAGCTCATTTTCTTTAAAATAAAAATCTCCTTCTTCTGATTTTTCGTTGTAATAACTAGAGATATGTATTCTTAGATTGTTAGAATAAACTGTTTTTACAATACCTGTAGCACCTGTAATATCATATTGTTTATATTTTTTAGGCACTATTATTACTTGTACTATAT
>PPYF01017145.1_pt1 | contig 15007 bp, 30 predicted proteins | sample 1559871 | NCBI WGS metagenome assembly PPYF01 (sample SAMN08240021, study PRJNA423297) | Human gut metagenome, whole genome shotgun sequencing project. | reverse complement strand
GTATATATCAAAGAGTATATAGTAGAGATAAGTAAGACATATAATAAAAAAGCCTTCCTTTTAATAGATACTTGCTGATATAGTATCATAATAGATCTCTCAGCTGTAAAGTGCTTGAAAATACTAATAAAGAGTTATATATTGAATAAAAATTCAGAAAACAAGCAAATAAATTTAATAGGCAAATAAACTTCAAAAAAAGATAAAAAATATGACAAAAAAGCTTGCAATATCTATGTTTATTTGTTAAAATTATCTAGTACGCTTGAGAAGGCGATAAGTTTTGGGTGGATAAATTCAAAAATCGATTAAGAAATTACGACACACCCGGAACTGTGTATCGGTGTTTGATTTATCTGGCCAGGTAAATAAATCAAAAGGAGGGAAAGAAATGGCTAAGAATGAAAAGATAAGAATAAGATTAAAATCATATGATCATAAGTTATTAGATTATTCAGCTACTAAGATAGTTGAAACAGCTAAAAAAGCTGGTTCTCAGGTATCAGGTCCAATTCCTCTTCCAACAGAGAAGAAGGTTGTTACTATACTAAGAGCCGTACATAAGTACAAAGACTCTAGAGAACAGTTTGAAATAAGAACTCATAAGAGACTTATTGATATAGCTAACCCAACACCAAAGACAGTTGACTCTTTAATGAAGCTTGACTTGCCAGCTGGTGTGGACATAGAAATCAAATTATAAAAACCGCCTAAGATAGTGATATCTTAGAATGATTATTCAAAAAGGATAATCCGCTGTAAGAAAATAGGAGGTAAGAGATGAAGGGAATATTAGGAAAGAAGATAGGCATGACTCAGGTATTTACTGCTGAAGGCGTAGTAGTACCAGTAACAGTTGTAGAAGCTGGCCCAGTAGTAATCACTCAGATTAAGACAAACGAAACTGATGGTTACCAGGCAGTACAGATAGGTTTTGACGATGTAAAGGAAAAGGCACTTAACAAGCCTAAGAAGGGACATCTTGCAAAAGCTGGTGTACTTAAGAGAAGCCTAAAGGAATTTAGAGTAGACGCACTTGAAGGATATGAAGTAGGTCAGGAATTAAAGGCTGACGTATTTGCTGAAGGTGACATGATAGATGTATCTGGTATATCAAAAGGTAAGGGATTCCAGGGACCAATAAAGAGACATGGACAGAGTAGAGGTCCAGAAACTCATGGTTCTAGATACCATAGAAGACCAGGTGCCATGGCTGCTTGTGCTTATCCGGGTAGAGTATTTAAGAACAAGAAGCTTGCAGGACACATGGGAAGTGTAAAAGTAACAGTAAAGAATCTTGAAGTAGTTAAGGTAGATGCTGAAAAGAATCTTTTATTAATAAAAGGCGCTATTCCTGGTGCTAAGGGTTCAACAGTGACTGTTAAATCAGCACTTGGCTCTAACTAATCACTAAAGGAAAGGAGGATTAACAATGCCAAAAATTAATGTATTAAACGTATCAGGCCAGAATGTTGGTGAAATTGAATTAAATGATTCAATATTTAATATAGAGGTTAACGAACACGTTCTTTACGAAGCCGTAAAGTGCCAGTTAGCTAATAGAAGACAAGGTACTCAGTCTACAAAGACTAGAGCAGAAGTTAGAGGTGGCGGAAGAAAGCCATGGAGACAGAAGGGTACTGGTAGAGCTAGACATGGTTCTACAAGATCTATCATATGGGTAGGCGGTGGAGTTGCATTTGCACCAAAGCCAAGAGATTATAGCTACTCACTACCAAAGAAGGTTAGAAGACTTGCTTTAAAGTCAGCTTTATCTTCAAAGGTACAGGACAATGAAATGATCGTAGTTGATGAAATAGCTTTTGAAGCTCCAAAGACTAAGGAAATGATGAACTTATTTAAGAACGTTAATTCAGCAAAGAAGACTTTAGTTGTTACTGCTGACAATGACGTAAATGTTGTTAAGTCTGTAAGAAATATAGAAGGTGCTAATGTTTGTCACGTAAGCACACTAAATGTTTATGACATACTAAACTGTGACTCATTCATCATAACTAAGGATGCAGTTAAGAAAGTGGAGGAGGTGTACGCGTAATGACAAATCCACATGATATAATCATAAAGCCAGTCGTTACTGAACAGTCAATGACTGAAATGGGAAATAAGAAATACACTTTTATTGTTGCTAAGAATGCAAACAAGACAGAAGTTAAAAAAGCAGTAGAAAAGATTTTTGACGTTAAAGTAGCAGGAGTAAATACTCTAAACTATGACGGAAAGATGAAGAGAATGGGAAGAACAGCTGGAAAGACTGCAAGTTTTAAGAAGGCTGTTGTTAAGCTTACTGAAGAAAGTAAGGACATCGAATTCTTCACAGAAATGTAATTAGAATAGAAAAAAGGAGGATATTATAATGGCTATTAAAAAGTTTAAACCAACTTCTCCTGCCCTAAGACAGATGACAGTATTAAAGTCTGATGAAATCACATGCAACAAGCCAGAAAAGTCACTTCTTGTAAGCGTTAAGAAGAATGCTGGTAGAAATGTTCACGGAAAGATAACTGTTCGTCATAAAGGTGGCGGAAATAAGAGAAAGTATAGACTAATAGATTTTAAGAGAAACAAAGACGGTATACCAGCTAAGGTTGCCACAATAGAATATGATCCAAACAGAACAGCTAATATAGCACTTTTACACTATGCAGATGGTGAAAAGAGATATATACTAGCTCCAGTAGGAATAAAGGTTGGAGATACTGTTCTTTCAGGAGCAGGTGCAGATATCAAGCCAGGTAACTGCCTACAATTAAAGGATATTCCACTAGGTACATCTGTTCATAATGTAGAGCTAAAGGCAGGCAAGGGCGGTCAGTTAGTTAGAACTGCTGGTGCTGATGCTCAGTTGATGGCAAAGGAAAACGGAAAAGCACTTCTTAAGTTACCATCAGGTGAAAAGAGATACGTAAGTATCAACTGTAGAGCTACAGTAGGTCAGGTTGGTAATATAGAATACGGAAACGTAGTAGTTGGTAAGGCTGGTAGAAAGAGACATATGGGTGTTAGACCTACAGTAAGAGGTTCTGTAATGAATCCTAACGACCATCCACACGGTGGTGGTGAAGGTAGAACTCCAATAGGTATGCCATCACCAGTTACTCCATGGGGTAAACCAGCTCTTGGATACAAGACTAGAAAGAAAAATAAGGCTTCTAATAAGCAAATAGTATCTAGAAGAACTAAGTAATAGATTTAATTTACTCAGGAAGGAGGAATATTAATGTCAAGATCAACAAAGAAGGGACCTTTCGTCCATGCAGGACTATTAAGAAAGGTTGAAGCTATGAATGCTAGTGGAAATAAGGAAGTTATAAAGACTTGGTCTAGAACTTCTACTATATACCCACAGTTCGTTGAACATACAATAGCGATTCATGATGGAAGAAGACATATACCAGTATATATCACAGAAGATATGGTTGGACATAAATTGGGAGAATTCGTTCCTACAAGAACTTTTAGAGGTCACAAGGACGATGAAAAATCTTCAAAGAGAAAATAACTAATTGAAGGTGAAAGGAGGATTATCAATGGAAGCAAAAGCTACAGCTAAATTTGTGCGTGTATCATCTAGAAAAGCTGGACAGATATGCGACTTAGTTAGAGGAAAAGATATAAATGAAGCACTGGCTATACTAAAGTTCACACCAAGATATGCATCTGAAATAGTTGCAAAGGTAGTGAAGTCAGCTGCTGCAAATGCTGAAAACAACCACGAAATGGATGCAGATAAGTTATATATAGCATCTATAGTTGCTAACCAGGGGCCTACAATGAAGAGATTCATGCCAAGAGCACAGGGTAGAGCAACTGCAATCAGAAAAAGAACATCTCATATAGAGGTAGTTGTTAAAGAGAGAGAAAACTAATAAAAAGGAGGGACACAAATGGGTCAGAAGGTAAATCCACACGGCTTTAGAGTCGGTGTAATTAAAGATTGGGACTCAAGATGGTTCGCTAATGATAGAAAAGAGTTCGGCGAGTTCATAAAAGAAGATTATGTTTTGAGAACTTACTTAAAGAAAGAATTGTACTCATCAGGATTATCAAAGATCGAAATAGAAAGATCTGCTAATAAGATAAAGATGGACCTACATGTTGCAAAGCCAGGTGTTGTAATAGGTAAGGGAGGAGCTCAAATAGAAGCTCTTAAGACTAAGTTAGAAAAAATGACTGGTAAAAAGGTTATATTAAACATAATAGAGGTTAGAAACATAGATAAGGACGCTCAGTTAGTAGCTGAAAACATAGCACAGGCAATAGAAAGAAGAATTGCATTTAGAAGAGCTATGAAGCAATCAGTTGGTAGAACTATGAAGTCAGGAGCTAAGGGAATCAAGGTATTAGCATCTGGTAGATTAGGTGGAGCAGAAATGGCTAGAACTGAAGGATATAGTGAAGGTAATGTACCTCTACAGACATTAAGATCTGATATAGACTACGGTTTTGCTGAAGCTAACACTACTTACGGTAAGATAGGTATAAAGGTTTGGATCTGCAACGGTGAAATTCTTCCAGGTAGAAATGTTTCTATTGAAAGAGAAGAAAACAAGGCCGATAGAAGAAGAGATAACAAAAAGGGCAGAGGAAACGATAGAAGAGGAAGAAACAACGATAGAAGAAATAATAATAGAGGTCCTAAAAACAACTCAAGAAGAGACGATAAGTAGGATCAATTTAGTTCGGAAGGAGGAAACAACTCATGTTAATGCCAAAGAGAGTAAAGCATCGTAGAGTTCACAGAGGTAGATTAACTGGTAAGGCAAATAAGGGTAATAAGGTTACTTATGGTGAATATGGATTAGTTGCATTAGAACCAACTTGGATCACTGCAAATCAGATAGAAGCTGCCAGAATCGCGATGACAAGATATATAAAAAGAGGTGGTCAGGTTTGGATCAAAATCTTCCCACACAAGCCAATAACTAGAAAGCCTGCAGAAACTCGTATGGGTGCTGGTAAGGGTGCTCCAGAATATTGGGTAGCAATAGTTAAGCCAGGTAGAGTAATGTTTGAGCTAGCTGGTGTACCAGAAAGTAGAGCAAGAGAAGCAATGAGACTTGCTGCACACAAATTACCAATCAAGTGTAAGTTTGTTAAGAAAGAAGATTTAGAGAAGGTAGGTGAATAGGATGAAAGCTAAAGAGTTAAGAAATCTATCAACAGAAGAACTTTTATCAAAACTAGACGAATTTAAGAGTGAATTATTTAGCTTAAGATTCCAATTAGCTACTGGTCAGTTACAGAATACAGCTAGAATAAAAACTGTTAAGAAGGACATAGCGAAAGTTAAGACTGTTCTTACAGAGAGAAAGTTAAACGAAGCTAGAGCTTAATATTGGAAGAAGGAGGCTTTATAGGCATGGAAAGAAATAGTAGAAAAGTTAGAATAGGCCGTGTTGTAAGTGATAAGATGGATAAGACTGTTGTTGTTGCTTGCGAAAATTTCGTAAAACATCCACTTTACAACAAGCGTGTTAAGAGAACAAAGAAGTATAAGGCGCATGACGAAATGAACATGTGTAATACAGGCGATAGAGTTAAAATAATGGAAACTAGACCTTTATCTAAGGACAAGAGATTCAGAGTCGTTGAAATAATAGAGAAGGTAAAATAGTTTTTACAAAAAGGAGGAATTGCTATGATACAGCAGGAAACACGTTTAAAAGTAGCTGATAACTCAGGTGCTAGAGAACTTTTATGCATACGTGTTCTTGGTGGTACTAGAAGAAAGTACGCCAACATAGGTGACGTAATAGTTGCGACAGTAAAGAGTGCAACACCAGGCGGAGTTGTAAAAAAAGGTAAGATAGTAAAAGCTGTTGTAGTTAGAACAAAGCAGGGAATGAGACGTGATGATGGTAGCTATATTTCATTTGATGAAAATGCTGCAGTTATAATAAAGGATGATAAGACACCAGTAGGTACTCGTATATTTGGACCTGTTGCGAGAGAGTTAAGAGACAATGACTACATGAAGATAGTTTCTCTTGCTCCAGAAGTACTATAATTGATTGATAGAGGAGGTGCAATAGATCGATGATGCGCGTAAAGAAAGGCGACACTGTAGTAGTTATAGCAGGTAAGGATAAGGGAAAGAAGGGCTTAGTACAGAACGTAGACACTAAGAAGGAAAGAGTATTAGTTGAAGGAATAAACGTAGTAACTAAGCACAATAAGCCATCTGCTACTAACCCACAGGGTGGTATAACAACTAAGGAAGCTCCTATACATATATCAAATGTAATGCCATTTGACCCAGAAACATCTAAGGGTGTAAGAGTTAGATACGAAGTTAAAGACGGAAAAAAAGTAAGAGTATCAGCTAAGAGCGGAAAAGAAATATAAATAACAATCGAAAGGAGGTAATATAATGACTTCAAGATTACAAGAAAAATATAATAAAGAAGTTGCTCCAGCTTTAATGGAGAAATTTGGATATAAAAATATTATGGAAATACCAAAGCTTGAAAAGATAGTAATAAACATCGGTGTTGGTGAAGCTAAGGAAAACTCTAAGTCTTTAGAAAAGGCTGTAGAAGAACTAGAAATGATCTCAGGACAGAGACCAATTACTACTAGAGCTAGAAAGTCAGTAGCGAACTTCAAGTTAAGAGAAGATATGCCAATCGGTACAAAGGTTACTTTAAGAAGTGACAAGATGTACTATTTCATGGATAAACTAGTTTCAGTTTCTCTACCAAGAGTTAGAGACTTTAGAGGTGTAAACCCTAATTCATTTGACGGAAGAGGTAACTATGCACTAGGAATAAAGGAACAACTTATATTCCCAGAAATAGAATACGATAAGGTTGACAAGGTAAGAGGAATGGACATAATCTTCGTAACAACTGCAAAGACAGATGAAGAAGCTCGTGAACTAATAAAATTATTAGGAATGCCATTTTCTAAGTAGGTAAAGGAGGGATTCACGTGGCTAGAAAAGCAATGAAAGTAAAGCAGCAGAGAACACAGAAGTATAAGACTAGAGAATATACAAGATGCTCAATATGTGGAAGACCACATTCAGTACTAAAAGATTTCGGTATTTGCCGTATATGCTTTAGAGAATTAGCATACAAGGGTCAGATACCTGGCGTTAGAAAATCAAGTTGGTAAAATATAGACAGATATAAGTCGGAAGGAGGATTTTATTATGACAATGACAGATCCAATCGCAGATATGCTTACAAGAGTAAGAAATGCTAACTCTGTTAAGCATGACACTGTTGATGTACCTGCTTCTAGTATAAAGAAAGAACTAGCTAGAATACTTCTTGAAGAAGGATTCGTAAGAGGTTATGACGTAATAGAAGACGGAAAGCAAGGAATAATAAGAATACAGCTTAAGTACGGACAAGAAGGTGAAAGAGTAATCTCAGGATTAAAGAGAATCTCTAAGCCAGGAATGAGAATATATGCAAACTCAGAAGAATTACCAAAAGTATTAAACGGACTAGGTATTGCAGTAATATCTACATCACATGGTATCTTAACTGATAAGCAAGCAAGACAAAAAAATGTTGGTGGAGAAGTAATCTGCTACGTTTGGTAAAATTTCTTATACGCAAGGAGGTGTAATAATGTCAAGAATAGGTTTAAAGCCAATTGAAGTTCCAGCAGGTGTTGAAGTTACTATCGCTGAAGACAACGTAGTAACAGTAAAGGGCCCTAAGGGAACATTAACAGAAGAATTAAGCAATGAAATGATAATAAAGAAAGAAGAAAATATTATAGTAGTTGAAAGACCTACAGATAACAAGAAGCACAAGAGTCTTCACGGCCTTACAAGAACACTTATCGACAATATGGTAGTAGGTGTATCTGAAGGATTCGAAAAGAAGCTAGAAGTTAAGGGTGTTGGTTATAAGTGTGCTAAGCAGGGCAAGAAGCTAGTTATGCACTTAGGATTCTCTCATGAAGTTATAATGGAAGATCCAGAAGGTATCACTACTGAAGTTCCAAACCAGTTAGAAATAGTTATAAAGGGTGCTGATAAGCAGGCTGTTGGTAACTATGCCGCTAAGATAAGAGCTTGGAGAAAGCCTGAGCCATACAAGGGCAAGGGAATCAAGTACAGTGGAGAACACATTGTACGTAAGGAAGGTAAGACTGGTAAGAAGTAAAAATTGACGAAAGGAGTGAATACTTATGTTCAAGAAGATAGATAAGAATGCAAACAGAATTGCTAGACATAAGAGAGTTAGAAGAAAAGTTACAGGAACAGCTGAAAGACCAAGATTAAGTGTTTTCAGAAGTTCTAATAATATATACGCTCAGATTATTGATGATGTAAACAGAGTAACTCTTGTAGCTGCTTCATCACTTGAAGATGCTATAAAGGGTTCTGTATCAAGCACAGGAAACAAAGACGCTGCTAGAAAAGTTGGAGAATTAGTAGCAAAGAAAGCCGCTGAAAAGGGTATAACAGAAGTTGTATTTGATAGAGGCGGATATATTTACCATGGAAGAATATTAGAACTAGCTGAAGGCGCAAGAGAAGCTGGCCTTAAGTTCTAGTCAAAGAAGGAGGAAAAATATGCTACATAGAAAGCCTATAGATGCATCTCAATTCGAATTAGAAGAGAGAGTTATTGAAATTAGACGTGTTGCTAAGGTTGTAAAGGGCGGTAGAAACTTTAGATTCGCTGCACTAGTAGTTGTTGGAGATGGCAACGGACACGTTGGTATAGGATCAGGTAAAGCGATGGAAGTTCCAGATTCTATAAAGAAGGCAGTAGAAGATGCTAGAAAAAATTTAATAGAAGTACCAAGAGTTGGAACAACTGTACCTCACGAGGTAGTTGGACACTTCGGTGCTGGTAATATACTAATAAAGCCTGCTAAGCAGGGTACAGGAGTTCTTGCTGGTGGACCAGTCAGAGCCGTACTAGAATTAGCTGGTGTTATGGACGTTAGAGCTAAGTCAACTGGTTCAAACAATCCAAGAAATATGGTTAACGCTACAATAGCAGGCCTAAGAGACCTTAAGACAGCAGAATCTATTGCTAGATTAAGAGGAAAGAAAGTAGAAGATCTACTAGGATAATAATAGGAGGTTCAAAATGTCTAAGATACAGATAAAGTTAGTTAGAAGCGTTATAGGAACTACTCCTAAGCAAAGAAAGAATGTCGAAGCTCTTGGTCTAAAGAAGAGAGAATCAGTAGTAGTAAAAGAAGATAACGCTCAAATAAGAGGAATGATTAATAAGGTAAGCCACCTTGTTGAAGTAACAGAAATAGCTGAATAATAGATTTAAGTAAGAAGGAGGTGCGACATAATGAAGTTACATGAGTTAAAACCTGCCAAGGGTGCTGTAAAAGCAAAGAGAAGACTAGGTAGAGGTACAGCTACTGGCCAGGGTAAGACATCTGGTCGTGGTCAGAAAGGTCAGTGGTCAAGATCTGGCGGTGGAGTTAGAATAGGTTTCGAAGGTGGACAGATGCCACTTGCTAGAAGACTACCTAAGAGAGGATTCACTAATATATTCAAGAAAGAATATTCAACAGTGAATGTAGAAACTCTTAACAAGTTTGAAGCTGGAACAGTAATCGATGCTGAACTATTAAAGAATACTAAGGTTATCTCTAAGATCGAAAAGGACGGACTTAAGATTTTAGGTAATGGTAACTTAGATAAGGCTTTAACAGTAAAGGCAGCTAAGTTTACAGGATCTGCAAAGGATAAGATCGTAAACGCTGGCGGACAAGTAGAGGAAATATAATCCCTAATATTTTGAAGGGGTGATAATATTGATAAATAAGTTAAAACAAGCTTTTCAAGTGAAAGAAATTAGAAAGAAACTGACATTTACATTTTTAATGGTAGTAGTATTCAGAATGGGAACAACAATTCCAGTTCCAGGTATTGATACTTCAATTATAAAAAACATGGTTGAAAACAACTCTTTACTAGGATTATACAATATGTTCTCAGGTGGGGCATTTAGTAACTTTACTATATTTGCTCTAGGAATAGGACCATACATCACTGCTTCCATTATAATTCAGTTATTAACTGCAGGATTTGAAAGTTTGAAAGAGCTTCAGAAATCAGGTGAAGAAGGTAAGAAGAAGATTAGTAAATATACTAGACTTACTGCCTTAGCACTTGCTATTATACAGGCTGTAGGTATTACACTTGGTATAGTAAGAAGTGCCTTGAAAGTAAATAGCTCATTTTTCATATTCACTGTTATCATAACATTGGTTGCAGGCAGTATGATGGTAATGTGGTTAGGTGATAGAATTACTGAAAAAGGAATTGGTAACGGAAGTTCAATATTGATCTTTGTCGGTATCATATCTAGATTGCCGGTAGATATTATAGCAATCCAAGAAAAAGCTTCAATAGGAGCTTTGAAATGGCCAGCTATAGTAACTGTAATAGTAGTTGTTTTGATAACTATAACAGGAGTTACATTTATTAATGAATCTACTAGAAAAATACCGGTACAGTATGCAAAGCGTGTTGTAGGAAGAAAGATGTACGGTGGAGAGAGCTCTCATATACCTATGAAGGTAAACCAGTCTGGTGTAATGCCAATCATCTTTGCTAGTTCAATACTGGCACTTCCACAGACGATAGCACTGCTAGGAGGACCTAAGGTTCAAGCAGCAGTAAATTCATTCTTTAATTTAGCTACAGATAAAGGATTTTGGACTTACAGAATAGTGGAGATAGTATTGATCGTATTATTCTCTTACTTCTATAATACAATTTCTTTTAATACTGAAGATATAACTAAGAATATGAAAAATAGTGGTGGATTTATACCAGGTATTAGACCAGGAAATCCTACCGAAAAATATTTAAATGGAATACTATCTAAGTTAACTATAGTAGGTGCAGCGTTTTTAGGTATTATGGCATTAATTCCTGCGCTGATTACACACTATATGCACATACCGGTGAACTTTGGTGGTACATCACTTCTTATCGTAGTCGGTGTTGCATTAGAACTTAAGAGACAATTGGAATCAAATCTTGTAATGAAAAATTATCAAGGTTTCCTAAAATAATTTTGGAGATGATAAATATGAAAATAATATTACTTGGACCTCCTGGTGCAGGGAAAGGTACTCAGGCTGCTAATATAGTAGAAACTTATGGAGTACCACACATCTCAACAGGGGACATATTTAGAAAGAATATCAAGGAAGGCACAGAGCTTGGTAAGAAGGCTCAGGAATATATCAATCAGGGCAAGCTTGTTCCAGATGAATTGACATGCGGACTTGTAGCGTCAAGAATATCTGAAGATGACTGTAAAGATGGTTTCATGCTAGACGGATTCCCAAGAAATATTTTTCAGGCAGAATACTTAAACAAGTATCTTACTGAAAATAACGTAGCTCTTGACAAGGTTATTAACATAGAAGTTGATTCTGAGTTATTAATTGAAAGAGCTTGCGGAAGAAGAATTTGTAAAAACTGTGGTGCAACTTATCACATCAAATTCAATCCAAGTAAGAAAGACGGAATCTGCGATGTTTGTCAATCAACTCTTACACAGAGACCTGATGACAATGAAGAAACAGTTTCTCAGAGAATACAAATTTATTTATCTGAAACAAAACCACTTGTTGACTACTACACTAAAAAAGATGTAATAGCTAACATAAATGGTAATCAGGATATTAATAAGGTTTTTGAAGATATTAAAGCTGCATTAGCTTAGTTAAAACCAGTGGCTCTTAAGATTGTTGAACTGATGAACACCCGTCGCAAAAGGATATGGGAAACGAAAGTTGGCCCTGTTTGAAGTCGATAAGGGTTGCTATGAAAGTAACTTTGAAAGCTTTTATAGCAAAAGATGTTTAGAAAGAGCAATTAAAAAGATAGCTTCACTAACCAGATAGAGGAGGGGCGTTGTATGCTATCAGAAAATTTAAGTGTTGGTCAATTAGTCAAAGCTTCCTGTGGAAGAGATCAGGGAAAGTTATTTGTTATAATCTCAATTGTAGATGAAGACTATGTAATGATTGTTGATGGAAAGAGCAGGAAGCTGGACAAACCAAAGTTGAAGAAAATTAAACATTTAAATATACATAACTTTGTGATCGAAAAAGTAAAAAAATTGTTGCTAAACGGAGAAAATATAACAGATTCTGTCATAAGAGCTGAGATAGATAAGTTAAAGTAAGTCTTAACTTGTGAAATGGAGGTTTGGTTAGTTAATGGCCAAAAAAGATGTAATAGAATTGGAAGGTATAGTTTCTGAAACTTTACCAAACGCAATGTTTAAAGTAAAATTAGAAAATGGACATGAAGTTTTGTGTCATATATCAGGAAAGCTAAGAATGAACTTCATAAGGATTCTCGAAGGCGATAAGGTGAATATAGAGCTTTCCCCTTATGATCTTACGAGAGGAAGAATCACTTGGCGTAAGAAGTAGACTATTTTATAGTCTGAGGAGGGATAAATAATGAAGGTTAGACCATCTGTAAAACCGATATGCGAAAAGTGTAAGGTTATTAAGAGAAAAGGAAAAGTAATGGTTATTTGCGAAAATCCTAAGCATAAGCAAACACAGGGTTAGGCAATACTGAAGATAGATAGAACTCAAGAAATGTAACGTAGGAGGTGCGAAAATATGGCAAGAATAGCTGGTGTAGACTTACCTAGAGAAAAAAGAGCTGAAATAGGCTTAACATATATATATGGTATAGGTAGAGCTACTTCAAACGAAATATTAGCTAAGGCTGGTATAAGCCCAGATGCTAGAATTAAAGATCTTTCTGAAGAAGAAGTAAATGAACTTAGAAAGATTATAGATGAAGATCATCTTGTTGAAGGTGACTTAAGAAGAGAAATCGCTCTTAACATTAAGAGATTAAGAGATATAAAGTGCTATAGAGGTATAAGACACGGTAAGGGACTACCTCTAAGAGGACAGAAAACTAAGACTAATGCTAGAACAAGAAAAGGTCCTAGAAAAACTGTATCTCGTAAGAAGAGTAAGTAATAGAATACAGTAGTTAAAGGAGGGAAATAACAATGGCAAAGGGCAAGAAGAAAGTCGTTCAACGTGTAAGAAGAAGAGAACGTAAGAATATAGAACGTGGACATGCACATATACAGTCTACTTTCAATAATACAATAGTAACACTAACAGATGTACACGGTAATGCATTATCATGGGCATCTTCAGGTCAATTAGGATTCAAGGGATCTAGAAAGGCTACTCCATATGCTTCTCAGATGGCAGCTGAAACTGCAGCAAAGGCAGCTATGGAACATGGTCTAAAGACTGTTGAAGTATTCGTAAAGGGACCAGGTTCAGGTAGAGAGGCAGCAATAAGAGCTCTTCAGGCAACAGGACTAGAAGTTACAATGATAAAGGATGTCACTCCAATACCACACAATGGTTGTAGACCGCCAAAGAGAAGAAGAGTGTAGTATTTGAGGTATTTCACCCTCAGAGGACCATATATTTGTATAGGAGGGTTTATCCATGATAGAAATAGAAAAGCCAAAAGTTGATATTGTCGAGTTAAGCGAAGATTATAGATATGGTAAATTTGTTGTTGAACCACTAGAGAGAGGCTTTGGTATTACAATAGGTAATGCACTTAGAAGAATACTTTTATCTTCTCTTCCTGGAGTTGCAGTATATGCTGTAAGAATTGATGGAGTACTTCATGAATTCTCTACTATTCCGGGAGTGAAAGAAGATGTTACGGAGATTATACTTTCTCTTAAGGAACTATCAGCTACTATAGATGATGAAGAAGCTAAAATTTTAAAGATACAGGCAGAAGGCCCTTGTGAAGTAAAGGGATCTGATATTATATGTCCTCCTGATGTGGAGATAATAAGTAAGGATCTACATATTGCAACATTGGATGAAAATTCAAAGTTAAATATGGAACTTTATGTAAATAAGGGTAGAGGTTATATCTCTGCTGAAGAAAACAAGAATGACAGTATGCCAATAGGGGTACTACCTGTAGACTCAATCTATACACCGATTGAAAAGGTAAGTTACCATGTTGAAAACACAAGAGTTGGTCAGAGATCTGACTTTGACAAACTTACGCTTGAAGTAATGACAAACGGAAGTATCAATCCTCAAGAAGGAATATCTCTTGCAGCGAAAGTTCTTGAAGAACATTTAAAATTATTCATTGACTTAACAGAACATGTAGGCAATGTTGAAATAATGGTAGAAAAAGAAGAGGACAAGAAAGAAAAAGTTCTTGAAATGACAATAGAAGAATTAGATTTATCAGTTAGATCTTATAACTGCTTGAAGAGAGCAGGTATCAACACTGTTGAGGAACTAGCTAATAAGTCTGAAGAAGATATGATGAAGGTTAGAAACTTAGGTAAGAAATCTCTTGAGGAAGTTATCCAGAAGTTAGAGGAACTAGACCTTAAGTTAAGACCTAACGAAGAATAGAATCAAGTTTATTTGAAACTATATGACCGAAAAATCATGTAAAGGAGGGAAATAGATGACAACTTACCGTAAATTAGGACGTGAAACTGCTCACAGAAACTTAATGCTAAGAAATCTAGTGACTAGTTTACTAAGAGAAGGAAGAATAGAAACTACAGTTACTAGAGCAAAAGAAACTAAAAGAATGGCTGAAAAGATGATAACTCTTGCTAAGAAGGGTGATCTTCACGCTAGAAGACAAGTTCTTGCTTACGTTTTAGATGAAACAGTTGTAACTGATTTATTTGAAAACATCGCACCAAAGTATGCTGAAAGAAATGGTGGATACACAAGAATAATGAAGATGGGACCAAGAAGAGGCGATTGTGCTGAAATGGCAATAATAGAGCTTGTATAATTGGTTATTTACTGGTGTTGTTAGGGTCTCCCTTTCAACACCACTTTTTTGTTTTTGTAAAGTTTTACTTTATACTTTTATATTTAGGAAAGTTTTAAAAAAGTAGTATAAAAACTATATTATAGATTCAAAAATATTGAAAAGCTTTCTGATCAAGAGAGTTGAAAAAGCTGATTTTTATAATAG
>PPYF01548660.1_pt1 | contig 15009 bp, 4 predicted proteins | sample 1559871 | NCBI WGS metagenome assembly PPYF01 (sample SAMN08240021, study PRJNA423297) | Human gut metagenome, whole genome shotgun sequencing project. | reverse complement strand
AATATCCTGTTATATTCAAATGCTTACTCATATCTTCATATCTTAAAAAAGAAAAGAGGTTGTGTCAAAATCACTTTGTGTATTCCGAACGAATGACGATTCGCCTCTACAAGCACAGTACTTTAGACCCAACCTCTTTATTTAAGAACTAAACCTATAGAAATCCTCCAACCTGGTTATTCACTCTTATCCTCATCAGCAACAGCTTCTTCCCAAGTTTCCCACATCGGTACACTAGCATCATATCCATCGTAACCGTAATTTTGAGCTAGCTGTCCTTTATTATTCGCAGTAATAGCACTATTCGGAACCGGCCAGAAAAGGTTACGCTTATCCATATAATAATTCAGAGTCTTGCCATTGGAAACGATGTCACCTTTATTATACAAAGAATAATGAATGATACGTTGATACCAGTAGCTTCCGCCAACATTATCCGTACCCTGTTGTTTATCCCAATTGTCTTTACTATAAGTATTTCCCCATTCATCAGGTTTGCCGCTCAACGCCAGACAAAGAGATACGCGGGTCAATTCTACATTGCGCCATTCTTCCAGATAAAGTTCACGAGCGCGTTCGTTCATGATATCACCAATAGTCACGGTTCCAACTGCATAAAGTTGTGAACATTTAGCACGTTTACGTACTTCATTTACATCTGATGTAGCATCCTTACCTTGATAATACTTAGCTTCAGCACGCAGCAGATAAGTTTCAGCCAAACGATACAGATACCAGTTTGCATTAGCACCGGAACCGGCTGCACCTTGAAAGTCATTGGCACCCATATTAGCTTCATTGCGCACATCCTCCAAATAGATCTTGTAGTGAGGGAAATCAAACCAATCACGAATTGTATCATTACAGAGTAAAGCTCCTTTATGAGTTGTGATAACAGGTTTACCATCCTTATCTACCCCCCAAACATCTTCAGGTGAATAGAGCATAAAATTCTGACCATAATATTTAGAATCCTTGTTATTGTAAGTCAAGTCCTCCATATTTACCCAGTTTCCAACTTTTGAGTTATGGCGGAGATCTTCCTTATCTTCCACACCGTTCACTACCCAAAGTCCATGTTGAGCAAAATGAGTAGCACGAACAGTGGCAATGCCACGACCAAAAGCACGTGTAAAGTCAGTAGTAGCTTCATATTTGCCATTATTACGTGCATAACGTTCACCAGCTGTTTTACTATCAGGTGTTTTCAGGTTACCGTCACTCCAGAATGGACCGAAAATACGCATAGATAGAAAGTTCACAAATGATTCGTCCGTACAGTTAGGCATTCCCATGATGACCTCTTTATTCGCAGCGATCATCTTGTTTTCAGGGCGATGCAAGTCCCAGATCACGTTACGGGTAATCTTCCAGGTATTCGGTTCACCACCATCATTTGCATTACCAAAGCTCTCTGTCATCAGTGATAATCCTGACTGATCAATCAAAATGTCAGCTTGCTTCTCAGCCTTTTCAAACTGGCCCGTTGCCAAATAACATTTGATAAGCAGCTGGCGACATGCCTCTTTGTTCACCATACCAATGTAACGGGTATCATTCTGCACAGGCACCCACTCCACAGCTTTCTCCATATCCTGGGTAATCATATCCAGAATTTCTTCTTTCTTGGTAGACCGATAGTTTCGCTTAGGTACTTCCAGTGTCTTTGTTACCAAAGGAATATCACCAAACTGCATCACTAGGTTCAAATAACGGTAAGCACGATGGAAATAAGCACGCCCTTTATAGGCATTTTTTGTTTCCTCACTCAACGCAGTCACTTTATCTATAAAGGACAATATAGTGTTGGCATGCTTAATACCCGTGAAACCTTCATTCCAGAAGTACATGATTCGGTTGTCATCACCGTTGTTCAAACCACTGGTAGGTTGCAGTTGATTGGCAAAATTACCATATACCCCCCCTGTACCATCAGTTTTACCATACAGAGAAAGTTCAGAAAATAGATATTCCGTACCAAGAGGTATGCTTATATTACAGTCACCACTACTATAGTGGAATGCCCAAGTGCGAAGATGACGGTCAGCCATAGCCAATACGGCCTCCAAACCTGATTCAGTAGCAAATGTTGTCTCAGGTTCATAAAACGACAGAGGATCCGGTTTCAAAAAGTTGTCAGTGCATGCACTGAATACTGCTATTCCTGTAAGGAACAATACCCCCTTAGAGAGCTTATTCTTAATATAATTATTCATTGTTTCAACAGTTTAAAGAGTTAAGTTTAATCCGAATGTAAAGGTACGAGTAGCCAAGCCACCGGTTTCCGGGTCTGCATATTCCCAGTCTGCCGCCCAAGTCGCTACGTTACGAACAGTACCAAAGAGTTTTACGCGTTCCAACTGTATCTTCTTCGTCCACGCTTGTGGCAAGGTGTAAGCCACAGAAATATTGTCCAGACGGATGAAGGAACGATTGTGCAACTTCTGTACACCCTTAGCACCATTCGGACCATAGGCATCGAGACGTGCATACTCATTAGTCGGATTTTCAGGTGTCCAGTATCTCTTCTTGAAAGTATTGCTGTTATAAGTAATCAATGAACCGCCATTATCTTGATTCAGATAATAACCTTCCAGACTCTTATGTCCCATATAGGAATACATGCTGAAAGAAATATTAAGGTCCTTCCAGAGAGTGAACTCATTACGGAACGACCAGTGGATAGGCGGATTTTTCTTACCCAGGAACACTTTATCCTTCTCATTGTAAACCGGTGTGCCATCTTCTTTATCGTCAGCAGTATAGTGGTTCACTACTTTCGGATCACCCGGGCGTTGTCCTACCTTAGCAGCTTCTGCTGCCTCATCAGCCTGCCAGATACCATCCATCTCATAATCCCAGATAGTACCAATGGATTGTCCAATAAACCAACCGTTGCTTGTGTCGTCCATCTCTTTGCGACCAATTACTTCTCCAGCTTCATTGAGCACGTCTTCATATTCATAATAAAGATGCTTGATTTCATTCTTATAGATGGAGAAGCTTAAAGTAGAGCGCCATTCGAAATCCCGATTCTGAATATTCAGGGTATTCAATGAAAGTTCGAAACCTCTGTTCTGCACTTCACCCAAATTGGTAGTAATGCTTCCAAATCCGGTAAATCCCGGCAGACGTTGTCCCATAATCATATCATGCGTCTTCATAATATAATATTCAGCACTACCCGTGATCCGATCATTCATGAATCCGAAGTCCAAACCAAAATTTAAAGCTTCCGTTTTCTCCCATTGCAGATTCGGATTAGACAAACGGTCCATACCCAAATACTTAACATCTACTGTACCGCCATTAGCAACCAAATACCCCATTGTAGCCCCTGCTCCGGCCCCCAGATTGGCAAGAGCAATATAAGGGTCTTTCAACGAACGGTTACCATTCTTACCCCAAGAGACACGCAATTTACCGGTACTCATCGGCTCCCAATTAAAGAACTTTTCATTAGTAAAATTCCATGCAGCAGATATAGAAGGGAAGGTAGCCCATGGATTGTTAGCACCGAAAGCGCAATAACCATCACGACGAACCGTACCAGTAATCATATAGCGATCATCGTAAGAATAGAACAGACGTGCCATATAAGCAGCAGCCGTTTCGTGCGTATCATTTGAAGAAAAACTACTCAGCGTCTTGCTACCATTGCTGGTATTATGAAATCCCAAGGCATCCGAGGGTAATATCTTGCGTGCGTTAATTTTATCCTGCCAAAAACGGCGTTCTTCTGCCTCCTGCACCAAAGTAAGAATAAAGTGATGCTTTTGAGCCAATGTATAATCCCATGTAATAGTATTATTCAAAGACCAATCAAAACGTTTACTTTGTTCACGATTTACTCCCTGGCTATCCGGATTAGAATCAGGTTTGGCAGCTGACATAAAGTAGCGATCATAGAAAAATTGATAACGAGGAGCTATATTGAAATCATAAGTGATTCCAAAAGGCAATTTTACTTTGGCATTGAAAATAGTATTCAACACAGTATAGCCCTTCTCCAGATCCAGATACTGACGCTCAAAGTCATAGTTGTAGCCCCACTTCTTATTGGAACCCATCGGATATTGGCAATAGCTACCATCTTCGTTACGATAAGTAGAGTAAGGACTGTTTCGCAACATATTGGCATCCCAGTAATCCGTACCAAGATTTACAGAAATATCACCGTCACTACGATCCTGAAAATTAACGTTCGTTCCTATTTCCAACCAGTCGGTTACTTTGCCATTCACCTTCAAATTGGCACGGATAGCATTGTAATCATTGCCTCTCACGGCTCCCTCATTCTTTAGGTAACCGATAGACATATAATAATTCATCCGATCACCGGCTCCGGAAATACTCGCTGTATAATCCTGATTGATACCTGTCCGGAAAGTACGATCGTACCAGTCGTACGTGTTTCCGGCCAGATAGTTAGCTAAAACACCATCTTCCAGTCCTAAACGCTTTGCATAAATACTGGCGTCCGATTCTCCACTCTCATTTGAAGTGAACGCTCTCCATTGGTCAACGGAGATACCATACCGACCTAAATTCGCAGGATTATCATAATAACCGGCAGCACGGTTATATATATATTCTTGTAAGGGTTTGCCATCAGAGCCTATTATATCTTTACCGTTCTCATCCTTCTTGTTTTTCCATTGTCCGGCTGCATACGCTCCATAAACACCGGTAAAAGGGTCAGTGGCATAAGTATCTTTCTTATACCAATCTTCACGATATCTCATATAGCCGTTGGCATCAAAAACATCACGATATTCACTCTTTGTATTGATACCAAGAGTAGCAGTAAAATTGATAGTCGGCTTACCTGATTTACCTTTTTTAGTCGTAATAATAATAACACCATTGGCAGCTTTAGCACCATAAACAGCAGCAGAAGAGGCGTCTTTCAATACATCAATCTGACCAATGTCATTCGGATTAATTTCAGAAAGTTCACCATAAAACTGCATACCATCAAGGATAATCAACGGATCATTATGTCCACCATCCGTATATACAGAACGCTGACCACGAATCTGCATAGAACCACCGCCCTTAGCAGAAGCATCGTAACCGACATTCAAACCCGGTGTACCACGCAATACATCTTGCACAGTCTTGGGAGCCTCATTCGCTAATTTATCTGGACGAATCTGGATAACAGAACCGGTCAGGTCTTTTTTACGCATTTGACCATAACCCACAACCACAACCTCATCCAGCATTTCACTATCCTCCTGTAGTGTCACTTTCACATTCCTTTGCCCTTTTACAGGAATTTCCACCATTTTATAACCAATAAAACTCACTACCAACGTAGCATTCGGGTTTACTTTAATGGAGAAGTTACCATCAATATCGGTAATTGTTCCATTAGAAGCTACGCCTTTCTCAACAATACTGGCACCAATCACAGGACCCATCGTGTCCTCTACTTTACCCGTTACTGTAACTTGGGAATTTTGAGCGCCCAGATATGGGACGTTCATCATTAGAGTCATACAGACCATTAAGGTAAAAAGTACCTTGCTTAGTCCTGCTCTTGAGGAAATCTTTCGTTTTTCCATCGTATAATTTTTAAGATTAAAAAAATAATATAAGTTCTCTATCTTCAATCCGGAAACTGCATGCCTGGCTCCCGAACTGCATGGCAAATGTATGGAAAGGAAATACATTGCGGCATTACAAAAATGCCAGAGATGTTGAAGAATGGTGCATGAAACATTCTCCCATCAATAATGCACCATTCTTCAACAATCTGACTATTTATCTATTGTCAGTACAGTAAAACTGCCAGTCATGACACAACCTTCATTCTCCATCGAAATCAACTCGACAGTTGGCTTCACATAAGTTTCTTTTTTCATATACTTGTTCATTTTAAAATTTACACTTTATTTTATTTGGAATATATCACAGCCTTCTGACCTTCCACAACATAGAAACCGGGAGCAAGACCAGTAACAATATTCACACCTTCCTGTAATTGTACCGTACGTACCAATACTCCATCCACACCATGAATCTGAACTATAGTTACCTTAGGGGAAACAATTTTCAGATTGCCAGCTTCCGAATACACACGTAATTTGCCAGCATGATCCTTAGTCCCATTCTCTAAACCGGTAATTTCGCCATTTCCACCACCTATGCTAAAGCTTTTCGGCACCGACATCGATTCTACATCCGGAAGCAAGTAGCAGCGGAAAGGTTCAACTGTAGCTCCATCATCATATTTAATGAAAGCATTTCCCTCAGCATTTAGTCTATAATGAGCTCTGACAGGTTGAACAACTGCATAAGTTCCATTAAAGCTATAATCATCTGCCGTAACTTTAGCAATGCCCTTAGTGGCTGATACAGTTACATCCGTACCACGAATCTCTATTTCCTTATCTTTAATACTATTTTCCACTCCCCAGCGTTCCCCTGGCAAAGCTATGATATATGGTATATCAGCTTCAATTGAGCTTGCATATTCAAAGTTCATAGCCTCGTTTGTTTTACCGGCAAATCTCTTCAGCCAGTAATTTCCGGATGCGTCATCATCACTAATAAAAGGATTCTTGGCATCTTCACCGGCATACAAGGTTCCTGCAAAAGGCAGTACAAGAGAACTCCAACCATTTGTACCATCGGCATATACATATCCGGTCAGGTCACGTCGATAGACAGCAGATGTAGCCGTAAAACTGACAGGCGAATAAAAAGGCTGTTTATCCGTAAGCAATAAACTGGTACAAGAATAAGTGTTTGCCGCATTCTTTACGACAACGTTGTTCTGTCCCTCCGGAAGGTTAATACCATCAGCATCGTCCACTACGGCAATAGCATTGCCGGTTAGTATGTCAGCCAGACCACTACCATCCTTATATACTTCTACTGTTTCTCCGGTACTATTGCCTTTATAAACAGAAACAGTTACCATAGCATCAGCCAGTTTTGCCACTTCCAAGTCAGACAATGCTTTATTATATATCCTAAAATCATCATAGATATGGTCGCAATACGCATCGCTCGACCACTGAGATTTACCCAAATAGTTTTGTGTAGTTATTCCCATATCCTTAGGAGAAATTTTATCCGCATTTTCGCCTGTACCCACACAGATACCATTCAGATAAAACTTAACCGAAGTACCCGCCTGTGTCATAGCAAAATGTATCCATTCCTTAGTTTTTATCGTACAAGGAATGGTGATATCGAATGTACCAGCTCCGCATGTTATTTTATAGCGTATCTTAGTTGTAGCCGGTGCCAGCATCATAAATGTGCCTGTCCCGGTGCCAAAATCAAACAAGCGCCCTATTCCTCCGTTAAAGTTAATCCAGGTGGTAATGGTGAAATCTTCCAAACTGCTAAGTGCACCATCCTGCAATTGTATATAAGAACTTTTGCTCTTGGTGAGTGCTACTGCGCTTCCTGTTTTACCGGTAGTCCATTCAGCACCATTCACCAGTGTTCCATGATATCCACCCCATGCATCAAAAGCTGTTGTTCCTGCATTTTCATCAAACGAAAGATATACATGTTGCCCGGCAACAGGTATAGCTGACAGTATTTCGCTTTCCGGACCATCACCGGCAGTATTATAGGCTTGCACCTTATAATAATAAGTAGTACCTTCAACAAGCCCATTATCCACATAGCGCGTAGTCTCAATAGCATCTGCTATTTGTTCATATGAAGCATCCTTCTCCTCGGCACGTAATACCCTATATTTAGCATCATAAGCGAAATCCCAAGTTAAAGTCAAATGCCCGTCCCCTGCTGCTATACGCAGTCCGTTTATCGCCAAAGGAACAGCCAATGCCTTCGTACTTACGGTTAAAACATCAGAAACCGGTTCTGTAGCTGCTGTACTCAGCGCATAAAGCCTATAATAATAGGGAGTATTCACTGCTAAATTCTCATCCATATAAGTTGTACCAGTAAGTAGGTTTGCTATTTCCACATATTCTCCGTTTGCACTTTCCGCACGTTCCAATCTGTAAGAACGAGCATTATCCACAGCACTCCAAGTCAATTTTATAATTTTAGAAGAGAGTGCTTCACCTTGCAAGATAGGTTTATCGGGTACGGCATCTCTGGTCACACTTGCTGTACGTGAATAAGAAGACTGTGTATCTTTATAACTCAACGCGATGACACGGTAATCAACCTTCGATGTGCAATCAATTTCTTCGGTATAAGAAATCGTACTTCCATATGTATAGACCAAAGGATTATCAGGATTCATGTCAGTTGCTGCAATAAAGACCTTTACATCTGTCCATTCTCCACCATCCACACTCTTCTGCAATGTGTAATTCTTACCCGTCTCTCCATTGTGATCATACCAACTAATAGTTATCGACTTATAGTCTTTCGACAAAGTATAGCTGGGAAGAGGAGGAGCAATTTTCCAGGTATGGGTATACTCCCGCGCTTTTGAAAAGCCCACTTTCGATTTATATGCTGCAAAGTTTTTCCCCGCAGGAGTCAGTTTATTGTCCAGCACTATAGCTCTTGCATCCTGTACCCAGTTATAGAGTGAATGTCGTTCAAGATATTCACAACGTTCAAGCCCATTCAGCGCATCCAGTATCCACGTAGCTTGTTTTGCCGCATTTTCGGGCGACAACGGTCTGGTCACTGTTTTTTCATTTCCATCCTCATCATAAATGATGTTCAAATCCGCATCTCTTTGAGGTCCCGAATTAGTAGGCCAGTTTTCAGTTGTCCAGTTGGCACCGTTGTTCCATTCAGTTATCCACATCGGACGTCCTCCATACAGGCGAGTGCAAGCATCCACCACTCCATTATACAGGTTTTGTCCCGATTGCCCATTCCAATACATGTGTCCCACCACAAAATCAACACGATAGTTCAAACTATCTGCCAACTCCAGGAATTTGACCAACCAATCTTTTCTAATAGCATCAGGTGTAGGCGATCCAAGCCGTAAACCCGATTTTAACAGCTCAGGCCACTGCCTAATCGCTTGTATCGGCGTACAATTCGCCTGGTCAGTATGATCCGGTTCGTTATAACCCAAAACATGGGATACATTGTTCCTTGTATTGATAGTTTCAAAAGAGTCCCAACCTAAATTATGACGCATAGGAACATATTCAAAATCAGGATTATCCGTAGCACCACCAGCAGCCCAGTCATTGTACCAGGAAGAATTAGTGATTGCAGCAAGTCCGCCGTTACAAATTCCCTTCTTGCTAACCCATTCCCAACGGAATACACGCACAAATGAAACAAATTCTAATCCTTCGGGCATTTCGGGTACTTCAATATCTGCATCGCTGGCAATGTACACTCGTGAAAAGCCCGTACCATCAGGATTATTGGCAAGCGTGCAGGAATAACCTTTCTTCAGTCTGAATGAGCGGATTTTGTTATCGAAAGTAGCTCCAAGTTCGGCTGTCCGATAGTATTTCTCCACTTCAAATTCCATGGATTCACCTCCATAATTATTTTCTGTATAGGCTATCAGAGCATGTTTTGAAACTTGTTTCCCTTGGGGAATAATCACTGTACCACTTCCGTAAATGGCTATACGATCCGTTTCTGCATTGAAAGCTTGTCCATTGATTTTTATAGAACTCAAATAATTGGAAGTAACTTCCGAAGGTTTAACAGATTCAAGATAGAGCCAGGCATTGTCCGAAGCAAGATTAATATTACTGCCCACCAGCGGACTTTCGCTTGAAATGTGTAATTCAGAAGTTCCATTAACTGTAATATTCATATATTTAGCAGATTGAATGGCAATCGTTTCATTGTTTATGGTAAGGCTCGTCATGGTAGGATTTCCATCCGGTACAAACCGTGCATAAATGATTGTATTCTCCAGAACTGGAATATTGAAATTAAAAAGTGATGTATAAGTATTGTCCTTATACCAGCCACTAAATACATAGCCGTTTTTGGTAGGTTCAACAGGAGGATTTACCACATACGATTCTCCTTCTACAAAATATTGTGTAGCAACTTCACTTCCTCCATCAGTATTAAAGGATACATTGAGGGCATTGCCCACTTCTGTAAGTAAGAAATCGGTAGCTATATTTCTATCTGTGCCATTTGTCGTTTGCCATACCATATAGTATGTGCCGGACACTGCTGCCGCAAAGTTGAAGTTAAATGTCGATAGTGAGTTCCACTTCGCAGAAGTCTTACTTTGGGAATTCAACATTCTACCCATTGCATCTTTCGACATATTGATGCCAAACATAGTGGTACAGGTACCGTTTACATTTGAGTTGCGACAAGTGAAATTATAGACTTTACCTCCGGTTAGAGAAACCGGAAAAGAAAAGACATTATTATTAACAGGATGGGTAATCACACGACCAACACCACTGCCAAAATTATCTCTATACCTATATGCATAAGTGTCGTTACTATTATCTGCATTCACCCATGTCACGTCACTACTACACTTCCAACCAAAGTTGCTCGGAATATCTGTAGTTGTCCCCATGCCGTTACCATCCCAAGCAGCCATATAATTTACTCTAAAAGTTACTGTGTAAGTTTGTGTAGAACCGTCACCAGCCGTAACTGTTACCACAGTACTGCCCGGAATGGCAGATGCTTGTTTAATACTGGCCGATGCAACCGAAGCTACAGCCGTAGCCGTAACTGTTGGAATGGAAGCACCCGGAGCAAGATCATAGGTATATATGTAAGTTGTAGCCGAGAAACCGGGAATAATGCTCCTCTCCACCAACAGTTCCTTTAAAGAACAATCACGGTAAATAGCAAGAGCAGTATTTAGGTTACTAATGGCTGTTGTGAAATCACTGATTGTAGAACCGGAATTATCGACAATCGCCTGCGCTTCTCCGATAACAGTTTGCAGATAGTTTATTCCGGCTTCCGTACCACCTTCTTTAGCACTTTCCACTTCAGATATCAACGTTTGTAGCTGAGTTTTTACCACACTCGCATCTTCCCACTTAGCAAAAATGGTTGTTGCAGCAGTAATAGCAACCGAGAAGTCGTAAGGTATAGTAAATTCTTTATCGGCATACCAACCATCAAAAGGAGAACCATCGTCTTTAACAGGATCGGCAGGTTTACTTATCGTATAAGATTCCCCCTCTAAAAAATATTGATTGTCTACTGAACTGCCTCCATTGGTATCAAACTTTACGGAAACAGCATTACCTAATTCAGTAAGTTGCAAAAGCCAGATGCCAGCCTCATTCCAGTTGCCACCATTAACATGAACATCCCAAAGAAAATAACCCGACGTAAAACCCTCCGGTGCAACAAAACGTAAACTATTGAATGTATTTACTACATTGTTTCCCGAAAGAGTCAAAGATTTTTTTGAAACAGGCTTTGTTGCCAACAGATCGTCAGCAAAATAAAAATTGAAGGTTGCACTTCCAGATCCCCCATTTCTTCGCCACGCTTTACCAGAAAGTTGATAGAATTTGTTTTCCACCGGCTTTACCGGATAACCGTACTTGGTATCCACCTCTGTTATATACAACATCTGATCTGTACCATTACTGGCAGGACTACCTACATTTATACGATATCGATTGCCAGAAGAAGCTGCGAGATTTCCCCAAGTAATAGAGATACTTTCATCGACCCGCCAACCGGCGTCATAAGGAGTTCCAGCTGTATCGTCCCAACCGGTAAGTAAATTTTGCGCCTGTATCGGCACACTCATCACCAGAACTATGCAAATTATCCAAGCTGAAATCATCTTGCACAATCCGCGTAAGCAATACGTAGAAATGTTTCAAAATGATTTAATTATGATGAATGGCACATACGCCTCTATTTTTTGCACCTTTCCTCAACCGGGTTTTACTCTCCCTCAATCGTTCCTCCCGAAGTGAACCGTTCCATATACTCAGAAGGCTGCATCCCTATTTCCTTTTTAAAGATACTACTAAAATAACGCGGGTCATTATACCCTACTGCATACGCCAATTCCGAAATACGCACATGTTTTTTCTCTTCCATAATATGGCAAGCCGCTTTCATACGGATATTACGGATGAATGAAACATAAGTCAATCCGGTGAGAGACTTCAATTTACGGAAAAAGGTTGATTTTGTCGTATTCATCTCTTCTAAAAATTGAGTTTGATCAAATCCCGGATCATCCAAATGGCGATTTACACAATCAATGGCACGTTGCAAGAAGTCTTCATCCATACTGGTATAGTTCAATTCTTTCGCCTCGAACACCAGTTGTTTCTTAAAATCTTTCATAACCCTTTCACGTGACTTCAATAAATTACCAATACGGGCATGAAGTACACTCAAATTGAACGGTTTTGTTATGAATGCATCCGCTCCCGATTCATAGGCCTCCACACGGTCCTCTTCCTGTTTTTTAGCAGTCAGCAGAATTAATGGAATGTGGGAAGTATCAAAATTTCCTTTAATACTCCTGCAAAACTCAATACCATCCATCACCGGCATCATTACATCAGATACAATCAGGTCGATATCTTCCGATTCTACGATTTCAAGCGCTTCTTTGCCGTTAGTTGCAGTATGAATTTTATAATCAGTACCCAAAAGTTTCACCATCAAGCCTAATAGATCTTCATTATCTTCAACTAATAATAAGGTGTGGCTCTTTTCTGCCACATTCTGTTCTGCCGAAACAACGTTATCTTCTAATGCACTTGTCTGAATATCTTCAATCACCACATCTTCCTGCACAGCATCTATTCCATCCGAATCCAACAGAGTCACGGCATCATCTATCTCTTCCTCCGAATAAGCAAACCGATGAACCGGGAATTCTATTTTAAAAGCAGTTCCTTTCCCCTCTTCGCTCTCTACAGATATGGAACCATGATGCAGAACAACTAAATCGCGTACCAACGATAACCCAATACCTGTGCCGATAGTATTAAATTTACGGTAATCTCCTTCATAAAAACGCTTAAACAAGTTCTTTTGCGACTCTTTCGGGATACCAGGTCCGTTGTCCTTCACGATTATACAAACTACTCCATTCGCTTCATCACAGCTAAGTTCAATTCCCACCTTACCACCAGGTTTATTATACTTGGAAGCATTTGAAAGCAGATTATATAGTATCTTATCCAGTTTATCCGGATCAAAGAAAGCTAAGTATTTATTCATACTGCTTTGAATAGTGAAATGAATATCCTTCTTCTTCATCAACGGACGGAAACCATCCAGACTCCGGCGCACAAACAGTACCAAGTCTCCCTGCAATACCTTCAGTTTCAGATTACCCGTCTCTGCCTTACGAAATTCCAATATCTGTTGCAGCAGACGTATTAATCTATTAATATTATGTGTCATCACATCATATTGTTCCTTATAAGCAGGTGCCGTCTGTTTCAGTTCATCTACAGAAGCCGAAATAATGGTTAGCGGAGTCAATAGTTCATGCGTGATATTTGTAAAGAATTGCAGCTTAGCATGATTTATCTCTTCTGATTTTGCCTGCTCCATCTCACGCAGATGCAATGCATTACGCAAACGAATACGGTTGCGAATAATCCGGTAGATATATCCGGCAATACCTACAAGTATTATTATATATAAGGTGTAAGCCCACCAGGTTTTCCAAGGCGGAGGCAGAATAACAACTTTTACGGTTTGTACATTCTCATCCCAAATACCATTAGAATTGGAAGATTTCACATAAAAAGTATAGGTACCAGACTTCAGATTATTGTAATACGCAAAGCGTTTTGATGCATCTGTATGTTGCCAACCTGCATCAAAACCATCTAATCTGTAAGCATACTGATTCCTTTCGGGATTGGCATACTCCAATGCAGAGAACTCTATGCTAAAGTTGTTACGCTTATAGTTCAGGACTATTTTATCTGTGAATCTTGGTGACAAATTCGATATTTCGGAACGTTCCTCCCCAGAGAGAGCTGTCCAGGACTGATTGAACACTTTAATATCAGTGATTACAACTGGAGAAGAAAAAACCTGTTCATCTTGTTTATTAGGATAGAAGCTATTATACCCCCGATGCCCTCCAAAGAACATCTCGCCGTCAGAAGCAACAAATGACGCTCCCCGATTAAATATATTATCCTGCAAGCCATCAGAAGTAGTATAAAGGCGATAAGTTACATTCTGCAAATCCCGTGGCACAGTGAGGCGCAACAGCCCTACATTGGTTCCCAACCAAAGGTTACCCTTCTTATCGCTCTGAATATTGGTTACTGCATCTCCCGGCAGATTCCACAATTTATGTACCGGCAGGAATACATCTTCCACAGCATCATAAAGACTCAATCCACTTCCACCGGTTCCTACCCAAATACGTCCTTCAATATCCCTATAAATGCAGTTTGCATAATCACTGTTCAGCTTTCCATTGGAAACCGAATAGCCGGAAAAAGTATATCCACTTAAAGAATTCCCACTACCCTGAATGCGAATAACTCCATGTGTATTGGAAGCCAACCACATCTCACCGTCACGTCCTTCAACAAGTTGCATGACCACCATATCCCGCACAGCCACGTCTCCAACCTTCAATGAATCGAAGCGTACCGAAGTTCCATCCGCCGCACGCATCGAAATCCCACTCTTAGTGGCAAACCATAGGTTTTGCTTGGAGTCTTCACAAATATAGTAGATACAGGAATTGCACATCCATGGAGCATTCGAAGAGTTATGTGCTTTCACGCGCTTTCCAACAGGGGCTGATTGATCTATTTCATAAGCTCCTCCGTTGTACACTCCAATCCATATATGTCCGGTAGAGGGAGATTGCATAATGGACATCACTGTAGAAATCCCTCTATATGAGCTGAAGTCGGGCATTTGACCATGATGAGTAAATTTCCCGGTCCTGCGATCTTCCACACCAAAGCCATAAGTGCTGATTCCCATCCAAAGTTGCCCTTCATCATCCAACAAAATACTACGGACAGAATTACTTTTGAGTATCCGTTTTGCTTCAGATAAACGATCAAGGTTGAACTTTGCTTTACGAGTATTCGCCATATTGACACCGCCACCAATCATCCC
>PPYF01525830.1_pt1 | contig 15010 bp, 10 predicted proteins | sample 1559871 | NCBI WGS metagenome assembly PPYF01 (sample SAMN08240021, study PRJNA423297) | Human gut metagenome, whole genome shotgun sequencing project. | reverse complement strand
TTCTTCCCTCTTGCCCTGCGGGGCAAAGCCTTCGGCTTTAGCGTGTTACAAGAACACGCTGTAATGACACCTGTAATAATCATTTTCTTTGCAACGTTTATTATCAGGTATTTATCTATCCATATTTCTATAAAAAAGTAATTACTATGCCAAACAGCAGTCGGAAAACAATATTTACTACCATTTCCATAGATAAGGAAACGGCAGCTTTGGTAGAGAAGATATGCAAACGCTATTTACTGAAAAAGAGTGAAGTTGTAAAGTTGGCATTCGGGTATATAGATAAGGCACATATCAATCCATCGGAAGCTCCTGAATCCGTAAAATCGGAACTGGCGAAAATAAATAAGAGACAGGATGATATTATCCGCTTCATCCGTTACTATGAGGAAGAACAACTGAATCCCATGATACGGGCTACAAATTCTATCGCTTTGCGTTTCGATGCCATTGGCAAAACTTTAGAAACTCTTATTCTCTCTCAACTGGAAGCCAGTCAGGAGAGACAAACAGCCGTACTTAAAAAGTTAAGTGAACAGTTCTGTAATCATGCCGATGTGATAAATAAACAATCCAAACAGATCAATGCACTCTACCAGATACACCAACGGGATTATAAGAAGTTACTTCAACTGATACAACTTTATTCGGAACTTTCTGCTTGTGGTGTGATGGATAGCAAACGGAAAGAAAACCTGAAAGACGAAATCGGCAACCTGATAAATACATAAACTCATGCACATAGATTTTGCCCCACCATCTAACGGTACATATAATAATGCTGGTAGTAGCCGACAGCTAGCTAATTACATGGAACATGAAGATTTGGAACGGATGGAGAAGGGTATCTATACCGAAGGCTTCTTCAATCTGACAGAGGATAACATCTATAAATCAACTGTCATAAAAGATATAGATGCCAATATCGGGCAACTATTGAAAACAGATGCAAAGTTTTTCGCTATTCATGTCAGCCCATCGGAAAGTGAACTTCGGACAATGGGGAACACTGAACAGGAGAAAGCCGAAGCAATGAAAAGATATATTCGTGAAGTATTTATTCCTGAATATGCAAAGAACTTTAATAAAGGATTATCCGAAGCCGATATAAAGTTCTATGGTAAGATACATTTTAACCGCAACCGTTCCAACAATGAACTGAATATGCACTGTCATTTGGTAGTGAGCCGGAAAGACCAAGCCAATAAAAAGAAGCTATCACCACTTACCAATCATAAGAACACAAAGAAAGGGACGGTAACAGGTGGCTTTGACCGTGTGAACCTATTCCAACGGACGGAACAAGGATTTAATAAGCTGTTCGGTTACAACCGACCGCTAGCCGAAACATTCGAGTATTGTAACACCATTAAAAACGGTAGTATGCCAAATAAATTGAAAATACAGGAAAAAGAAATATTTTTTGCCAATGAAAAGAGTCATGAAAATATGGGATTACGAAAATCCACAGTTACAAAAGTAGATTTAAATACATCAGTACAACAAATCAATACGACGGCAGATAAGCAAAACAACAATGATTCGACTTCATCTGCAAATAAATCAACCATCCAAAACAGGTTATCTTCTTTATTTTCTATTCTTCCATTGGCCACTGATATTTCATTAGACGATAACCTACAACAACCCAATCTAAAGAAAAAGAAGAAGCCTAGATTAAAATTATAAGATTCTAACTTATGTGCTATTGTTGCCATAGAATTCTATAACCAGTATACAGACAAGACAAAATGTCACATAAGAATATTGTGACAAAGGAACCCATCTCTTTTTATGACATTGTGTCCGCATTTCACACGTGGCATATTATTTGGTTATTTTTTTATAACGACTGTTAGGTCATAATCTATTTTTGAAAGACAAGCTATCTGAATATTATACATCTATTACTTTTAGTCTTAAGTGTTATATTCCCCTAATCTGTTTTTCTTTATTATTAAAAACAATAAATAAAACATAATTCATGGCTATTATTACCAAAAACAGACTCTCTGAAATATCAAATAATAAATCAGGGGGATACACACAAAAATCAATTATTCTAAATGAATCAAGAAGCTATAGTAGAGGTTTCTATAAAACATCTATATTTTTATCACACAGCCATCTTGATAGAGATTATATAACTGATACTGTCGTTTTTCTCAGAAAAATGGGAGTAAACGTCTATATAGATTGGATGGATGATAATATGCCGAAAGAAACTAGCGGTAAAACTGCAGATATTTTGAAACAAAAAATAAAAGAGAATGATAAATTTATATTTCTAGCAACGAATAATTCTATATCCTCAAAATGGTGTAATTGGGAAATAGGCTTTGGTGATGCACATAAATATATAGATAGGATTGCACTACTTCCTTTAGCTGACAACTATACAGAGTGGAAAGGGAATGAGTATCTCCAAATCTACCCTCATATTGTTGAATCAGATTATACAAATGATTATTACAAGGTTATTTTCCCTGATGGAAAGGAAATGAGTCTTTATGAATGGTTAAACCGTTAATTATTAAATATTATGAAGAAAAGAGTTTTTATTAGTTTTGATTTTGATAACAACTTAAGTCTAAAAAATCTACTTGTAGGTCAAGCAAAAAATCCGGATTCTCCTTTTGAGATATCTGATTGGTCATTGAAAGAAGCTGCTCCTGAATGGGATTGGATGTATAAAGCCGAACAGAAAATAAAATGTTCAGACATTGTAGTTGTAATCGCTGGTACATATACTTATTGTGCTTCTGGAGTGAAAAAAGAAATTGCGTTGGCAAGAAAGCATGACAAGAAAGTAGTCCAAATTAAACCTATTGGAACGAATCCAATAAGGGTTTATGATGCAGGTGTAATGTACGATTGGACTTGGGAAAATCTCAAAAATTTACTATCATAATATGAAAGCTGAATTTGAACCTTTCGTTAGAGATTTCGTTAATCATCTACGGGATAATAATGTTGCAATATTTGCAGGTGCAGGACTTTCGAAGGCTGCAGGTTATGTTAATTGGAAAGAATTATTAGAAGAAATAGCAGAAGATGTTGGGTTAAAAATAGAGCTGGAAGAAGATTTGATATCTTTGGCTCAATACCATGTAAATCAAAATAATAGACATAAAATAAATCAGAAAATATTAGATGAATTTGTTGAAGGGAGTAACCCTACTGAAAATCATGTAATATTAAGTAGATTACCAATTGCAACATATTGGACTACAAATTACGATAAGTTATTAGAAGACAGTTTAGCCAAAAATCACAAAAGATATGATGTTAAAATAAGAGAAACAGATTTTCATCATTCAATACACAGAAGGGATGCTGTCATTTATAAAATGCATGGCGATGTAAGCAACCCCTCAGAGGCCGTAATTACTAAAGAGGATTATGAGAGATACTATTTATATCATAATTCGTTTTTAACAGCATTAAATGGAGACTTGACTACTAAAACCTTTCTATTTCTCGGCTTTAGCTTTACAGACCCTAACATAACATATATAATTAGCCGTCTTAATAATGTTATTGATAAGAAGTCAAGTAGGCAACATTATTTATTTCTAAAAAGACCTGTTATAGGGGATAGTAACATAACAAATGAGGCTGAATTAGACTATGCGAAAACAAAACAAAGACTTCTGATTGATGATTTAAAAATAAGATATAATATAAAGGCTTTGTTGATTGATGAGTTCTCTGAAATTACTGATGTCTTAAAAGAGATAGAGAGAAGATATAAAAAGCAAACAATTTTCATATCTGGCAGTTCATGTGGAGAGTATGGGAGATTTGGAGAAAAACGAGCTACTGATTTCATACATAATCTAACCAAGCAGATTATACAAAAATCTTATACAATCGTAAATGGTTTCGGTGTTGGCGTTGGAAGTGCAGTCATTAATGGAGCTCTTGATGCAATTGATTCTGAACCTCAAAAATTCAGCGACTCACAATTAGTCATGAAACCTTTTCCACAATTTGTACCTGAAGGAAAAAATATTCAAGAGCTATGGGAAGCTTATCGTAAAAGGATTATTCCAATAGCAGGCATTGCTATTTTTGTTTTTGGGAATAAAAAAGATACTACTGGAAATGTCGTACTTGCTGACGGTGTCAAAAAGGAATTTAATATTGCTATAGAAAATGGAGTGATTCCAATACCTATTGCAGCAACTGGTTACATGAGTAAAGAGATATTTGATCTTATTTCAGAAGACTCATCTAAGTATCTCGCTCCTTATAACTGGCTGTGGAAAGAATTATGTCAAATGAACTCAGATGTAATATCAGAGAATGAGATAATAGACAAAGTTATTAATATAATTTTAAAATTAAACAAATAATGGGAAGAAGAGTATTTACTAGTTTTCATTATATTCCAGATAACTGGCGAGCTAGTCAGATCAGGAATATGGGTAAAATTGAAGGAAACGGTATTGTTTCTGCAAATAAATGGGAAGAGGTTACCAAAGGAGGTAATAAAGCTATCGAAAAATGGATAGATGATAACATGAGTGGTAAATCTTGTGTTATTGTTTTAGTTGGTGAAAATACCGCAAATAGAAAATGGATAGATTATGAGATAAAAAAAGCATGGGAAGAAGAACGTGGTATTTTTGGAATATATATTCATAATCTAAAAGATCGAGATGGTAATCAAGCCAATAAAGGTGATAATCCATTTGATGGTTTTACTATCAATGGAAAATCAATGTCATCTATTGTAAAATGCTACAATCCACCATATAAAACTAGTACAAATGTTTATGAGTACATAGAAAATAATATTGAAGATTGGATTGAAGAAGCGATAGAGATTCGTGATAAATATTAATAGTACGGCACGAAAACACTACAATATATTTGTAGCAAAAATAAAATGCTCTATCTTTGTCTCCAGTATTCTCCATGAGCAAACTACCGCAAAAGCACGTAGCAAATTAGTGGGATAATTCATGGGATATGCTTGAAGCTAAAAATATAAAGTTTTAAATATCAGCGTGGTAACTCTTCAAGGAGAATCCCAGGCGGATCACCAGACAATCAGAGAGTTACATTAAAGTAACTCTCTTTTTTATGCCTGTTGCATGCTAGTTTACATGGTTCAGTTAAACCGAGAGTTAAACCAAGAACGGAAGCGACCATCAATGTAACATGCTACAAATCAAAGATTTACCTACTCCATATAAACAAATCAATAATTATCCACTCCTCTCTTTATGGCATCTACTGCCTTTTCTATATTTCCAAATCCAGTCATAATAAGGGCTCAGCTGTAAATCTTGGGGGATTTGGTTAAAATGGTAACAGTTCGTTTGTTGATGAATTATCTTCAATTTTGCTACACCCTCTTTCCGGCTTAAATATTCATGGAAGACCGGCTGATTACATTCCTTCTTTGCGTCAATCGCAGGAAAACGAAACGAATCTTGATATACTAAAGAACTTATTGATAAATATGTTATAAATATTGTCTGAAAAAAGTATCTTATCTATGACTGTTGTAATTTTATTTTTCATATATTTGTCATTCGGAATGTTTTTAATATAAATAGAACTTAAATTTTAATCACGATGGAAACTGCTTGCATAACATTCAACGTAAATTCAGGAGAAGAAACTCGTCCTGTCATTGAAGATATTATTTTCCCTTTAGAGAAAAATGAAAGCTTATTTGCTGAACAATATAAAAAAGTTTTTGAAGAGATAAATAGGTTTTTGTCTTTACAATCCGATAAGCGTGAGGAACACAATGAAGATATAAATAATATTATGGCTTTTATAGGCGAAAGAGGATCCGGCAAAACCTCATGCATGATGTCTGTGGCTAAGTCGCTAGCTGAAAAAAAACATAATGTATTCAACGAATACGAGCAAATAAAGAAATGTTATTTTCATTCGATCGGTCTTATTGATCCTTCCTTTTTTGATGAAACTAACAATATTCTCAATATAATCATAGCAAAACTTTTTAGAAAATTCAAGGAAAAAGAAGAGCAATGCAATGGTAAATGCAATGATTTTGAAAAGAAGCGGGAACTGGTGGAAATCTTTCAGCGGGTGCAGGCCGGTCTCAATTGTATTATTGGTGGCAAAAAAGATTCTGATGATGACTTGGAGCAACTGATAACCTTTTCAGCTAGCGTAGATCTTCGTGCTGATATCAGAGAACTGATTAATGCTTATCTCTCATATATATATAATTCCGATGACATTATGGTTATCATGGTAGATGATATTGATTTGAATACACAGCATGCTCATGCGATGGTAGAACAAATACGGAAATACTTCATTCATCCCAATATCATTATTCTGTTGGCGATTAAGTTAGACCAACTGGCTAATGTTATGAAACGTCAGTATGTTAAAGAATTTGAGGTACTGATTAATAAAGACAAAATGGCATTTGAATCGATTGAAGAAATGGTAGATCGCTATTTGGGTAAGCTTATCCCTCATGCTCAGCGTTTATTTCTACCGGATTTGGAAACGTTTCTGGAGAGTAGGTTGATTATAAGTGATAAAAATAAAGATAAAACCGAGGAATTCTATACTATCCGGGAGGCGGTACCGACATTGATATTCAGGAAAACAAGATATCTGTTTTATAATTCTCAAGGTACAACAAGCTACATCGTCCCTCGTAATCTACGTGAACTAAGACATATTATTAATCTGCTGTGGAATATGGGCACATATGAGAAAGATAATGGCTCCGAGTATAATAAAACATTGTTTAGAAAATATTTTTATGAAACGTGGGTATCGAATAATCTAAATATAAAAGGGAGAAAATTAATAAAGACTCTCTTGGATATCACTGATGCAGTGTTGATAAATAAATCAGTAATAAGTCTGTTAAAAGAGTATTTTAATGCAATTTTGGAAGATAGTCAGTCTGAATTGGCTTTGATTCTACAAAACAAAAATGTTACATATAATATCTCTGTGGGTGATGTGATGACAATAATCTATTATCTTGAAAACATAACTGAAAAAACAGAAGACCAGAAACTGCTTTTCATGATAAAGTCTATTTATTCCATTAGATTATATGAATATTATGATCAGATTACAGAAGAACAGCCTAATAAGACCTATCAGGAAAAGGAGGTAAGGAAAAATGATTATCTTAAAGACTTACGTAACTATATGAAGTTGGTGGGTGGTAATTTTATCAACTCAGCTTCAGATTCTTTATTGCCTCTAAGTACTGGAATAGGAAAAAGGACTCAACGTATAATAAATGGCAGATTATTTTATTGGTTGCTTAATTCCGTTTTTTCTGAAGCATCAGTTATTTCTATAGCCGACATAGGAGAAGTGCCGTATAAAGTTGCACTGAATCTGGTCGAATTTTTTGCATTAACAATAACGAGGTTGGAAGACCCCAAAAAGCCTCCTTATAGGACAAATCAGGAGATTAGCTATAATATGCCCCTTGATAATCGTAATAACAGAAACTTGTTCTTTGATATTACTTCTTTTACATACAATTTGCCATTTATAAAAAAAGCATATGACAGATTTGATAAGAATCTATATATTCTTTGTAGAAGAAATCAGGATTCTTTGTTAAATAGAATTTTAGCAAAAACGACAGATAGATACCATAAAGATGTCAGATATAGATTTATGTCATGGGTCTGTATTCGTAACGCCGAAGTTTTACAGGATTTTGTATCGCATCTTGAATATAATAGACCATCAGGAGCAGAGAGTACATTGGAAGTGATAAAAAATTTCTTTTTATCGGCAGGGGATTTTAAAATTTATACATACGATAAAGAGGATGATAATGATCACTATACAATCAGTTTTCCTTTTCTGAAAGAAATAGCTTTGGTATTACAAGAGGTAAATCCGGAGTTGTTTGAACAATTATTTGCAGGTATATCTTCGCCTAATCCAGGTGTGGTTTCTTACTTGCCAAGATTACGCTTGAATATAAAATTGAATTTGCGTGGACGTGATTATTCTAAAAGTGAAGTATGGAGACGTTTGGTACATCGGAATCCTTCCTTAAATGATAATCCGGCATATCGTACTTCTTTTGATGTGTTATTTACTCAAGAAACATTTTATAGATATCCAACTCAGGACGTGAATGATTTGTTGCTTCAGTATAAATCTAAAGTTGAAGCTCTTTAATCCCCGTTTAAGTTCTATGGATAATCTAAGGGCTGCTATACTCATACTATTTAACCACCGAAATGGTTGGGAAATTATAGAATCGGTAGATAATCTCTATCCTGACAGGAGAGCGGATAAGTTTGTCGACCGGGATTGGTTTTGTCGTTGTTTCAGGGAAAAATATAATATATATTCTTATGACCAGATAATTGAAATCTATAATTTGCTTTCAACAAACTGGATGAAGGCATATAATACTCCTACCAATCCAACTGTCCATTCTTTTGCGACCGATAGTGTATTTAATGTATTGTTGCACTATTGCGAAGAAATTTTGTTGGAAAAGAAACAATTCCCCGTATGCCATTATCATCAACTGTTTCGCTGGCATTTGTTGGTAAGTCAGCTTGGTGAAGATCTTTTTACAACTTCCTTTTTGGCAGCTAAAGACATTGCAATGCATAACAAACGCAACCTGTTCAGTTGGGATCATTGTATAAGTCATGATAATACAGCACTAAACCATATTCTGGGACAATCAGTAGCGGATATACATTTTCATCTCAAGGGATCATCGTGTAATTTCGATTTAAACTGGTTGAGTCTGATGAATTTCATAGCCGCAAGAAGGCAGGAATTCGAGAAGTTGGAAAAACTCCAAAATCCGACAATGATATTTTTTGACAACAAAAGGCGAAATGATAGTCTTTACACAGGAGTGGCCAGGGCTTGTCTTATTCGATATATGCTGTTTGGTAAAATTAAAGGGTATCTTTCGCCACATGAAGAGCGATATATAGATGTTTTGTTGGCATCCAGTACCGGATGGCTACGTATTACTTCCTGGTTGGAACAAAAATTAAGGAGTATCCGGTATTTCTGTGGTAAATCTTACGGAATACATAAGATTGATTATGCCATTCCGGACAATTTGACTTGCGATGAGTTTACCGACCAAAATAAATATCGTAACAGCATATTATCCGGTGAAAGATGGTTGATGTATCATGTATTTAAGAAAATATATTCTACTGATAAAAATTTTGACAAATATGCTATATTATTTTATGTTTATCTGACAGAGAAGAACCGTTTACGTCAAGAGTTGGTGCAACTAAACGAAAAAAACGGATTTGCTAATTTTGCAAAATACGAAGAAAGAAAGGAACTGTTTATTTCTAAAGGAAGTATTTATGAGGTATTGATACCTCACCTAGCTATACACAATACCTTAAAAGAGAATCCGAACAACTATGTCGAAGCAAGGATTACTCCCAAGAATAATGTATATACTTTGAACAATTCCATTCGAGAAACAGATAGAAATGTATTTCATCCCTCATTGCTATCGCCTGCTGTTGCCAGCTATGCCGTAGATAATACAAATTATCATTATGTGCTTCATTTCATAAAAGTGAAAGAAACATTTGATAAAAACATCTCACCCGTCCAGTGTCCGCGTAGCATTAATTTACGTAAAAAAGTGCAAAAGCAAGCAATTGCCATTGCGCGGTTTCGCGACTATATAAGCAGAACTTCCGAACGTATAGCAGGTATTGATGCCGCCAACACGGAAATAGGATGCAGGCCTGAAATTTTCGCTCAAGCATTTCGATATTTGAGAGGATATTCTCCCAAAAGATGGCTTGAATATATATATACCACCAACCATCGACAACTTGGTTTCACTTATCATGTCGGTGAAGATTACATGGATTTGGTTGATGGACTTCGCGCTATTGATGAAACCGTAAAATTTCTCAATTTATCAGATGGGGATCGTTTAGGTCATGCTCTTGCGCTGGGAATGAACACGGAAGAGTACTATAACCGGAAAAGAAATACCATTGTCATGCCGATTCAGGATATCCTGGATAATGTTGTATGGCTCTGGATGAAAATCAGAAGTTATAGTCTTGCCGGAAGTGATCCTCTACTATATCGGCTTCAGCAATGGTATGAAATATATTTTAGGGAAGTATATGGAATGGGAAAAGGAATACTGTCCAACAGTCTGCCTTCGATGTACACTTATTTTCAGTCCTGGTTATTAAGAGGAGACAACCCCTATTTTTATTCAACAAGCGGTATGCGCAATAATACCGTAATGTATGGTTATGATAAATATGGTTTTAATAAATATTCGAAAGAGATAATTGAGGCGAGAAAAAATCAAGATGCTTGCAAACTGTTCTACTTGTATCATTTCGATGGCGATGCTAAAATTAGAGGGGCCAAAAGTGAACAATGGAAGATAGATGCTTTATTTCAGCTTACAATTCGTGAAATTCAGAACCGAATGTGTCAGGAGATTGAAAAACAACATATATGTATTGAAACCAATCCTACTTCTAATTACCGGATTGGTTCTCTTGGCACTTACTCTGACCACCCTGTAACCAAATTTTTTAATTTTGGAATAAATACAACGTATTTGTCTTCGCAAATTCCAGTATCTATCAATACTGATGATTTGGGAGTATTTCACACTAATATTGAACGCGAGTTTTCCTTGATAGCACTTGCTATGGAAAAGAATACAGCGAATACGAACAGTCCGGGCGACATTTATGAGTGGATAAACCGAGTTCGTGAATTTTCTTTTAGACAACGTTTCATAAACTGAGTTATAAGAGAGGGGGGGATTTAGTATTTTATAAATAGAGGCTATTTAGAGATATTCTCAAAATAAAAAAATACAAGACAACTACTTCATTACTAATCAGTTGCCTTATTGTATCTTTTAGCAAAAATATTCAGTAAATGCTCCTTATTCTAAAAGGAGGTAAACCCTAAATATAAAGTTTTAAATATCAGCCTAGTAACTCTCGCTGGAGAATCCTAGGCAAATTACAAAAAGGATTTAAATTCTGTTTTTCAGAGGCTTTGCTTTCACTCTACATCTTTACTCTCCACCTTGTCCCTTGCTAAAAATACGCATCGGGATACAACTATGCACAAAATAAAAATGTTTTTTACAAAAACACGAAAATAATTCCTATATTTGATGCTAAATCTAATATAGGAATCATCAACTGAAGAAAAAAGAGTTCTAACGAAAAAGGATCAAGTAACCATAATCTCCTGAAAGGTCAGGTGAAAATTTAAAGATTGCGAATATTTGTCTTTATGCCCCGAACTAACTAAATTTGAAGATTCTTGATTCGATCATTTAGAAGATTGAGAAAAAAAAGTTATAACAAGATAAAAATATGACATTTAAAGAACTGGTAGCCCAATTAGATATTTGGGAAGATTGGAAGAATAGCTATAATATCTTTGTTCCAAAATTTATAGAAGAGGCAAAGACTGGAAAAAATTGGGATCAATGGGATCAGTCCGTTTTCTACGAATTCTTTGAACGGCCTAACGATCAATGTGTATCTTCACTTAAACAAGGCTATTTTACAAATAAAGAAAAAGAAAACATTCGTAACCATTGGAATAAATTAGCACCAATGTTACAAAGTATTGCGCTTAGTCAAGAAAAGCCACTTTTCAATACTTATTACAAAATAAAAGATACCCTAAGACAATATACTTTTCAAAACAGAAAAGCTGCTACCAATAGATTGATAGCTTCTTTGCAACCTAAACTTTTATGCACTGTTGTTAATGAAGATATGCTATGGCAATTATTTTCCTTCTTAAAAAATAATGTAGATGATCCAATTCCTGAATTTGAAGGTGGAAATTGGTTTAAAAACAGTTATAATTTATGGAAGTTCTATCAGCAACAGCATCCTGATCGAACATATACAGATTTAATAACACTACCATGGACAACTTTTGAGTATTTTAAATCAAGCAACCAATTATCCACTTTTTCAAAAAACGATATGAGTGAGAATACTACTTTAGAAGACATCATTGAGCTTTTAAAAAATAAAAAGCAAATTATCTTTCAAGGAGCTCCCGGAACAGGAAAAACTTATTTAGCAAAAAAAATAGCAAAAAGTTTTGTGACATCAACTTCTCTATCCGATTCTGATATAACTAAACTAATCAAAGTTGGATTAAAAATTGAGTCAGCTAATGGCTCTGGTGCATATGAAGTAATAAGCATAGAAAATAATAAGGTAGTTTTGCGAAAGTCAACAGGCAAGAATGGGACTACCAGTTTTGATAAAATAAAAGACTTCTACAAAACAAAGCAATGGGAGGAAGAAATCACAGATAACGACACACGAAGAGGTGCCGCATTAGCTAAGTTTATATACACTAATCAAGAGAAGCTGTTTGATACGCAAATAAAACTAGTTCAATTTCATCCATCCTACACTTATGAAGATTTTGTGAGAGGAATTGAAGTCAAAACAGATAATGGACAGCCTGAATACATATCACAAAATAGAATACTAGCCAAGCTGGCTAAGGAAGCTTGTGAAAATTGGAACTTATATAATCTTGCCCAAAAGAACAAAGCACAAGAAACAATTGAAAAAGAATCAAAATTCGAACAATTTATTGATAGTATCCAACAAGAAATAGATAAATCCGAAAAATATCAATTAACAGAAAACGTATATCTTTTCGAATATGATGATATTCGATTCAAGTATAAAGGAGATAACTGGTCAACTCATGCTAATGGATTAAACATGAAGTATTCCGAATTAAAGAAAGTTATCGACTCTGAACTTATAGAAAGATCAGACATAAAAAGAATTACCGATATAGAAAGCCTTACCAGATCGCATGCGACATACTATACCAGAATGGCAGAAAAGTATAAAGTATTTATTCCGAACAATATCAATAAGCATACAGAAGGAATTGAGCTCAAAAATTACGTTCTGATTATTGATGAAATAAATCGAGCCAATCTACCTGCTGTATTAGGTGAATTAATTTATGCTTTAGAATATCGTGGAGAGAAAGTGGAAAGCATGTATCCAATAGACGGAGATAATAAATTGATATTACCGCCTAATCTTTATATAATCGGTACAATGAACACCGCAGATCGCAGCGTTGGCCAAATTGATTATGCTATCCGCCGCCGCTTTGCTTTTATAGATATGTTGCCAAAAGTTTTAATAAGTGAGCCAGAATTCGATATTGATTTATTCAAAAAAGTATCAACTTTCTTTATTGAAAATATAGAAGATTATATTAATGATCCGGAAAATACTACTTTGAACAAATCAGAATGGCTTTCGGATGAATTCTCTCCTGAAGATGTATGGATCGGACATAGCTATTTTATTATGAAAGAAACCAATCGGAGTATCAGACTAAATTATGAAATAAAACCGATATTAAGGGAATATCTGAAAGATGGCATTTTAAAAGAAAGTATAAATGGAAAAGATACGAAAACAGTAATAAATAATTTATGATTTGTTTGTTTGAACAATACGGCTATTCAAGAACCGGATTTTATGAAGGTTTATCTGATGTACAATTAGATAAGCTATCATGCATAAAAGAATCTGGTTTTACAAAGAACATTACTCGTAAAAGTGAACAAGTTGCTTGTCTTTGCATTGATTTTGACAAAGAAAAAGAAAGATTCCATTTTCAAACGTCTTATTATATTGGCATTGATTGGATTATCGAAAACAAGCTTCCCATTTATATTCAACCAAAGTTAAATGATGATTCACTGGAAGTCAATTACATGGGAATCCTCTTAGAAGCATTACAAGAACCAGAAAATCTAAAGCATTTGGATGATTTGGTATATATTGATTTTCACAAACCTCATATCCCAATAACTCAAAAGCAGGACTTACTTTCGCCTTTTCTTATAGCTCAGTTTCTACAAGTACTTAAAAATATTGTTCGAAAAGGCTTAAAAAAGTCATATTATACTGTAACCGAAAATCTCAATGCGCGAGTAAAAGGAAAAGTTCTCGTTGGGAAAAATATCAAAGAAAACCTAGCAAAAGGCAAACAAATTCATACGGCCTGTCAGTATCAGCAGTTTGGTGTAAATTGTGATGAAAACAGGATTTTGAAAAAAGCGTATCAGTTTTCCTATCGTGTTATTCAGAACTATGAAACTGCAATTAATACAACACCTTTACTTCAGCTTGTCCGTTACATCCATCCTGCCTTTGAACATGTTTCAGAAGATATTGACATACGTAAAATAAAAAAAATTAAAAGTAATCCATTATTTAAAGAATACGATCAAGCTATAAAACTCGCCCTACTTATCTTGAAACGTTATTCATACAACATAACGAAAACGGTACAGCAGCAAATTATGACTCCTCCATTTTGGATTGACATGAGCAAGTTATTTGAACTATATGTATATAAAAAATTAAGATACATTTTTTCTTCTGATGAAGTCAAGTACCATATGAAAGTAAAACATCAAGAACTTGACTTTGTATTGAAATCTCATGAAAACAATATGTTATTTGTAATTGACACAAAATATAAGCCCAGATATCATAACCACAACGTTAGTATTGAAGATATAAGGCAAGTTAGTGGATATGCCCGATTGGAAAAAGTATATCGAGAATTAGCTATCTCCGACTATGGTCAGAATATCAACTGTTTGATTATCTATTCACATCAAGGTTGTGACGAAATAATCGAAATTAAACATTTTATTTACGATGAAAAGAATGATATGAAGAAAATTCAAAAAGAATCTGGATATGTAAATCTCTACAAGTTAGGGATTAAGTTACCTGAAATAACATAATAAAACCATCATTCCTAAAAACTTTTGCAAGTCTATTTTCTAAATACCATTTAAATGTAAGCGATCGGTAAACTGCGTCTATAAATAATCGTTCATGGTTCCTATCTTTGCGTTCAAAACGAATATTATGGTATATTGGACATTAGATTATTTCAAGCACCTTTACAATGAATACGCCTCCTCCGGTGTAAG
>PPYF01545360.1_pt1 | contig 15014 bp, 15 predicted proteins | sample 1559871 | NCBI WGS metagenome assembly PPYF01 (sample SAMN08240021, study PRJNA423297) | Human gut metagenome, whole genome shotgun sequencing project. | reverse complement strand
CTCTCAAAAACTCAGTTCCAAGTGCTTCAAAATATTTTTTTAGTTCCTCTTTCAATGCACCATTTCCTGCGGTCTCCACTTGCTTAATAAATACTTCTAATTGTGAACAGTCTATTTCAATTGCTTTGCCAGACACTAAATCGCCTCCCTTACACTTCCCTGCCTGTTCGCATATACAATTACATGATGTTCTTGTATTTTCCGTGGCAGTTCTGCTATATAAGCAAATCCTGTTTCCTTGCTTACAATCTTATCATTTTTTCGTATATCTGTTCCATACGGAAAACTAATCTTGACTCTTGCACCATATTCATTTAAAGGTTCTTGCTGTACGATTTGATACATACCACTTTTTATATGAAAATGGCATTGAATTTTCTCATTTTCTTTATCTGGCTTAACCTGATATAAAAAATCATTATCATCTGTTATGCCAAATCCCATATCAGATGTCCCTTTTTCTATGTGATATATTGAACAACAATGATTAAAAAAATCTTCAAAAGCCATAGCTATTCACCTCTTCTACAATTTTCGTAGTCGCATTGTTAATTTCTCACTAGCCTTTGACCTTACATAGGATTCCAAAAGAGTATCAAGACCAAGCGTTTTCAGATCAATCTCCGATGCAGATACCGTGTAAGAGTAATCATCGAATGTTTCCGATGTCTTTTTGCCAATGTTCTGCTTATTATGAGCAAAGTATTCTGCAAGGATCACATCTGCCAGCTTTACATCCTCCGGGACACCGCCGGGGTAATCATCATCGGAAAAGGAATTATTCGTAAATGAAATAATATACGCCTCTGCTCTCTGAATATCGTATTTCAGTTTCTTTTCTGAGCGATTAAGTACATCTTCCAAATCACTATAGTCTTTTACGTTCTCCGGTGTTATCCAAGGCCTTGCCATACTTCCACCTCCAATTTCCTACTTAAACAGATTTTCCATAGGCGAATTATCTTCTGTCTGTTCACCAGCTTTATCTTCGTTATCATTCTCCACAAATCTAATTGCATTGAGAATTTCTTCCTTCTTTTTGAGACCTGTGATATCAATTCCATTCTCAACAGCATATTTTTTCAAATCTTCCATTTTCATAGAATCAATATCTTCTGTCTGTTCACCAGCTTTATCTTCTCCTAGACCATCGATTTCCTCAATTTCCTCTAACTGCAAAAAGCGACCAGATAAAAGAAGTTCCTTAGCAAGCTCCTTATCCACATTAAAAGGGACACCCTTTTTGCAAGAAAGTCCTGTTCTTGCATAAGAGCGCCCCTTAATAAGTTTTAATACTGCCATATTACTTAACCTCCTAATTCAGTGAAGGCAATCCTGTGATGATTGCTGTAGCATCTGTTTCCTCAATGATTGGATCATAATCAAGATGTGCAACATAAAAACGCTTATCCTGCATAATCGCTTCTTTACCTTCAACAGTTTTACGCAACTTCATCTCATAAGTATTTACTACAATAAGGTTCTGTGGATCTGTAAGGATGATCTTATCGTCACTCATTGACGGGCATGAAACAGTAGGAATGTGAACTGGTTGCGTATAAACAGATTCTGGTACTGCTCCTCCATTTCCAATAACCTGATTGATAAGATACAACTCCCATTCCTGAGCTCTCTTTGGAGACATTAACCAACGCAACTTTCCATTGTTGTATTTGTTTGGCAGCATCTGAAGCGTCTTATAAAAGATATCGAGTTTCATCGCACGGTCTGAAGATGCATCATATACATGACCATCATTGCTAATCTGCTTAATCCATCCATCATTTAGCTTTAAGAAGTCTACATCTGCCTCACTTCCAATGACTTTCACTTCACTTTCTGCCCACGCTCCCGCAACATGTGATGTAATAAACTCATATAAATTCCCATTGTAGGTTACCATATCTCCAGAAGCATAAGTTTCAGAAGTACTAAATGCTTTCGCCTTAGAGGCATTCTCATTTCCATTAAGATATAAATCCTCAAGATCAACACCAAGCTGTGCTGTCATAAGATTTGTAATGATTTCCTCTAACTGCTGTCCTTCAATATTTTCTCGGAGTGTCTCCTCTGTAATCTCCCATGGAAGACGAATTGCCTTACATGCATACTCAATTACATTGGTATTTACACCAGCTCTATATCCATCATCCGTATTCTCAACTTTTCCACGAAGGATTCGAGATGCAATGCCGATCTTATCGATTTCTCCACTCTTTGCAGTTCTCATAACATGACGAACCATTGGACCCAAATTTGTTGCTTCAAAAGTCTGCTGAATAAACTTTCTCGCCTGCTCCGGATTAAGCAGCCCATTTGCAATACTACTTGTCTGTATAGCAGTTCCAGCTTTGTTGATAATACTCTCTTTAATACCCATAATTAAATTTCCTCCTTTTCTTGTCTTAAAACATTCCTGTCATATAATGTAATTCTTCACCTTCATCTTTTGTGATATCAGCGATTCCGTTTAGATTTCCTGGAAGTGCTCTACTATTCATCAACGGTTCGATTGCCTTTGTCACTTCTTCTCCAACCATCTTTGCAACACTTTCTGGTGTCACCTCTGCAGATTGTTGATTTTTGCTTTCTACTTCTCCTTCTGTTTTTGTAATGGCTTCTAGCTGTTTTGTGATAGGTTCCATTGCTTTTGCAACTTCTTCACTTACCACTTTCTGAACTTCATCATGTGTCATATCCTTATCCTCCTTCTTTACGTTGTTTTCTGGTTCTGTTTCTTCTTCCTCAGAAAAATCTGAGAGAAAAGAACCAAGTGTATCGTAAATGCCTTTTAATGCATTTAGATTCTTGTTACTAAGGCTCTTTCCAGCTTTTTTGATTGATTCAGGAGCCTCTTTCGCTGCATTCTCTAATGATTTCACAATGCTTCCATCTGATGTAAGCAATTGTGTAACAATGTCATTGAAATCCTCTAATGCTGAACGTACAGTTTCCTCATCCGAGTTATAACCCAATTCCCAACCACCCGTTTCTGCATTATAAAAATTACCTTCAAGTGAACTTCTCAAGGCATACCATGCGGAGTAAAAATTATCCTCCTTCACCCTTCGTTTAAAATTATCTTTTACAGCTCCTTTTTCAACTACATCCAATCCCATTGCTTTGGCCAGCTTTCGTAATAATCCTTTTGGTGCTTCCTGTTTTTCTACTGGCAGTTCAACATCCTCTGTTGAGTACACTCCAACACCACCCATTGAAAATCCTGTAATATCTCCTTTCTGGATAGAAGCCCACACATCATCATTAGAAATCTCCATCGTCATAAGCCAAGTACCCTTTTTAATCTGTTGTCCTTCGATTTCCATATCGCATTTAGCAACATACGATTCAACAACTTCAGCTCCATCACATTTTTGAAAACAGTGCTGCAAATCAACCTGATTTCCATTTTTGGCAAACCAGTAAGCAGCTTTTGTAATCTCTTCCTCAGTCATGTAATTACCCTGCGTATCTTCAACCATTGGTTCATATACGATTCCTGTAACATAGTGACTGTCTGCGTCTGCTTTTATGATGCGACCGTAGCTTGCAAAATTAGCGGTTCCATCCTGAGCTTTTGTTATTAAAAATTGCTTTTTGTTTGCAGCTTTGTCTACAAGTGATACGAATCTAATTTTTGCATCTGACATAGCATACGCTTTTGCAATCTGTGACATATATTCAACCTCCTTCTTTTTTCTGCATTTGCTGTTTAACGGACAACTCCGAGATAATCTGGATCACCTCCTGTTATGTAAACGTCTTTTTGCACATCGTGTATAACACCTCCTCTTTCTAAAAAATGGTATAAAAAAAGCACTCTGGAAACAGAGTGCGAATTTCACTTCATAACTGACTATACATCTTTTTTATTTTCTATTCTATCTGTCAAAAAATTCAATTCTTCAAGAGACAACCTTCTAAATGGGCTTTCCACCGAATCATCCTCTGTGTCGCTAAAAGTTGGCTCGTATGTGTCAACATCAAATCCGAGTTTTTCACATATTGATTCATAAGTAATCTCATCAGCCATATTAAAACACCTCCAAATCTACTCCACTTTTTGACAATTCCTCCAATACCACTTTCAAACCTTCCATATCTCCATTATAGAACAATGCATTTGCCTTTTCAAGATAAATGTCTGCATTTATATAGTTCACTGGGCCATTTATAGTATATTTGCATATCATGCCGTTATGTCCTGCTACTATACCATACTTATACTTTCTTGCTTCGGCAACTTTGATATCGTTCATACTTGGTGTTGTGCTATTCGGATGATTATGTACTCCTACAACCGTATACTCATCCGCATCTTTCAACAATTTTGTCATTGCTTTACTCGGTTTTGCCCTGGCAGCCTGATTAAAAGATTTGTTAATCACAGACTTCCCTGTTTTTGTATTAATATATGCTAAATCCTCGTAATTGGTGCCGCTTCTATGACGTAGCATTTCTTTTGTCTTGGCTCTAATACTTCTCGTCACCTTTTTATTCTCGCCTAAATTGTTGAATTTATTCTGATAATCGGCAGATGCAATTTGTTTCCTGTCAATCACTGACTGCTTATAATCATATTTAGGTTTACTATTTTCTGCCTCACCCGTACCAATTCCGGCTTTTGCCTTGTTTTTTGCATTCAATTCTGTTTCCCATAAATCATCATCTTCCTCGATGATTTTTTGTTGCATCTTCTGCCGTTCTTCAAGGCTTATTCCAAGGATTTTTTCATCCACAATAGCCTGTGACAAACATTTGCAGTTTATTGACTCTCCTGCCGGAAGAATTGGATCCCTTGGATACATTGGATAATATGTAACTCCATCAGCGGCTGTCAACTTGAACGGCTTATCTTTATCTACAATTTGACCATCCATTGCCACATGATTTGCTCGTGGCTGATTTTTGTAACCGCCTGTATGTGTCCATTTCTTTTGGGATACCGCTGGATCCTGTGCCATAGCTTCATCATGTGCCACAGAATGGCAACGAAGCATTTCGGTAACAGCAGTTCTTCTTGCCGTATACTGCTCGTTTCTAATTCCATCCGCAATCAACTCCTGTGTGAAATCCGCTACGCTCTTTCCCTCATCAATGCTTGCCTTTAGCTTGCTACCAATATCATCTTCTGCATTCAACTGCATAAGATCACTCAATTCATCGGACCAGTCATCAATCCAAGCTGACGTTCTTTTGCGAAGCTGTGTCACAGCCAAATCTCCAGAGGATGCACGAATATATGAATCAGCACATCCAAGCACATGCTCTGTATAAAAATTACTGAACAACTTACGAATTTCGTCTTTGCTCGAATCATCGTCAAAAAAATCATCCAGAATTTTTTCCGCAGATGCCAATGTTGTTGTACTTTCCAAAACCTCAACAATTCTTGATGTCTGATCAGTGAGGATATTAGACAAATCATCTTCAAGCCCGTTGGCATTGCTTACGCTATCTTTTGCATCTACATAACCAGCATTTGCAAGTTCCTCAGATAAATTATCATCTACCTTTGCAATATAGGCATTTATGCTATCAAGTAACTTTGAGCAATCATGTCCTTTGATAATGCAACTACACATTCACATCACCGCCCACAGCAAGAAGCGTTTTTTTCACTTCTTTCATTACCGACACAATCTCATCACTTTCATTTGCTCTCTCTGCCTTTTCAATCTGTTCATCCAATCCTCGCATTACATCATCCTCAATAACAGAATTATCATGCGATCGACCATCAGCCACAGTTTCATCTGTGTGCGTGCTATCTTCAGCGTTGCCATGATTATAAAGCGCTGGTATTGATTTAATAACAGCCAATGGTACATTCCCAATATCGTCCATATCAAACGTCTCTGGATAATCTTCTGACTCTAATCCAAGCGTATCCATAGTAATCTTTCTTGCATCATTTAGCGTAATTCCTCCAGCACGTTCTGTTACATTAAGTATTTTCATAATATCATCTGGATTTGTTATATCTGGCGCATCGAAGACCGCCTTTACATGCTTAAATCCATATCCATTTAACAACTTGTTGTTTATAATCCATGCAAGCGAAGCACGCTCTGGCTGAAACACCTGCTTTTCTGTAATCTCCATAGCTGTTTGCGCGGTAGCTCTATTAAAATCCGTTGTATATCCAACGTACAGGTCCGGTAGAAGAAATGATGATTGTACTTTCTTTCTTCCATTCTCTTGATATTCCTGAAACAATTCATCCTTTTGAAGTATATTGGCTAAATCTTTAATTTCAATATCTGGACCAGTACCAGACGTTTCAAAGTCAGCCGTTGATTCTGTTTTTTCTGTTTCAAGTATCATAAAAGCATGTTGACCATTTTCACCTTTAATGCCATTCATATATGCCGTTAATTTAGCAAACGATTCATCTGATAAAGTACCACCCTTTACAATAATCATCATAGGAGTATGTCTACCATTCCGGAAGTAATTATTATTTAGAAGTTCAGCTCTGTAATTTCCATCCACGACAAGCACTTGGCCTATCCATCTAACAGTGCCATAGTAACCGTCTCCTTCAACAAAATCCAATAGTTCATTGGCCTGGTAGTCAATTTCCAAACTATCCACATACTGACCATTGCGCTTATCCATTATGCGTGGATCTCCAAATTCCTTAAAATAGACCGTTTTCCCTGCAATCTCTTGTTTAAATTTTCTGAATTTCTTTTTACGAGAGATTTTTTCACCTCTGTACAGAAAGTCTATATCAACGTATGGTTCCTGCGGATATGTCATATGAATGCTTGGTGTGTCATTTATAAACTGTATTTCAACCACTTCATTATTGAAATTTCGAATACACTCTATGTACGCAATACCAAAAGTTTCTCTCGCCTTAACTACCCTTTCGAATACTTCTTTTGTATCAATTTCAAGATTAAGAAGTGAGAGAATTTTTTCCAAAGCATCCCATTCCGCCCTTGTTTCATTTGTTTCCTCTATATCATCGATGTATGCAACACTGATTCCAAATCCAGCAATATTGTTTTTATACGCTTTGATACATTGCGGAAGAATTGTTGAATTTTCTACAAGTTCTTTCAATCCATACATATCAATCCGATGTGGTATCCATTCTGATGCACTAACATTAACTGCCGCATCCAACTGTTCAGATTTCTCTGATTTTTGTATTGGGCTTTGAAATGTATCAAATTGCGATTGAATAACTTTCACTTCAGCTTTTGGTAATTTTTCATTACTCATTCTTACTCTCCTTTCTTCTTTTTTCTCTTAGCTTTTAGCTTAACAGGCAAGCATACAAGCAGAATACAATCTGCCTCATCAGGAGAGGATAACCCTCTCTCCTTCATTTCCTTTTTGCTCTCTACTTTCGTTTTACCATTAGACATAAACTGATATTTTCGGACAGAAAGCTGCCCTACCATATCGCTATCATCTGGCAATACAATTTCCGGCTTTTTGGGTTTGCCATCATTATCAAAGGGAGCTATCAGATCTCTGATAACTCCCATCATGTATGTTGTAGTGTCATAATAGTATTTATGTTTTATTGGTTGCCCGAAATTAACTGGAATTATCTCCATATCTTCAAACAGTTCAGGCTGTGTTCTTTTGAAGGCTCTGAGCTGATCTACAACTCCGCCTCCAACACCACCATCATCAATCTTAACAGCAATACGCTCTTTGTAACCGTATTTAAACTTCAATGTCTTATAGAGGTTTGCGATGTTTCCTGCAGTCCATGTAGTGTCCTTACCATTATATTTCTTGTAAATCTTCACAATTTCATTCATTCGAAAACCAATTACCGTCTTATCGTCTCCAAATCTTGCCACATCACAACCAATACTTGCAATGTATAATTTTGACGGATCAGACACCTTATTACCATTTTTAGTAACATATTCTCCAATTCCTCGTAGCGTATCATCGGATATATCTGTATCAATAGACTGCTCGACATAAGAAATCGGAATGAATATATCATCATCTTGTTCTGGAAACTCTCCATCTACACGAACACGTACCACATTACTATTTTTCCCATATTTTCTATCAAGCGAAGCAATATTGTCTTTGTTTGTTCTTGGACTGTTTCGTGACGAAACAGTAAAGCACTTCCATAAAGAACGGTCGACCGTAAAAGCATCATGAAATGCACCTGTAACTTTTGTCGGATTTCCCATCATGAGCAGCTTGTTATTTACTCCTGAAAGAGTACCAAACACAGCCTCCATAATCGGGTCTGCAACACCAGAGGCTTCGTCGATTATGAACAGCATATTTTCTTCATGGAAACCTTGCATATTCTCTGGCTTCGTAGCAGTTCTGGCTACGGCAAACCAACGCTTTTCATAGCCAATCATATAAATATATGTCTTAGTCCATTTCATGAGCATACGAAGCAAATCAGAGTTGTTCATCCACTTTGCAACCTCGGACCACAACACATCATTTAATTGCTGCTTAGTTGGTGCTGTTGCAACAATGCGGGCATCTGGAAAACATACAAGAAACCATATCAATGCACAGGCTTCTACTCCAGTCTTTCCAACACCCTGTCCAGACTTGACAGCAACTCTCGGATTATCCCTTAAAGCATATAAGACTTCTTGTTGCCATTCATCTGGTGTAAAAAACAAAACATCTTTGCAAAATTGTACTGGGTCCTCTATCCATACAGGTAGCATTTCATCAAGAAAGTTATCTAGCCATTCAGAAAAATCTTTATTTTTCTGCATTTTGCTTCCTCCTTTGTTGCAACAGCTTTTCGCCCCAAGCTTTCACAATATCGTTATTAGATGTATCTCCAGACATCTTTTCGTGTTCAATTTGTATCTTAGACAATGCCTCAATAGCTTTTGTTTTTTTACTTTGCACTGTAGATAACTCTTGTTCGAGTCTTGCTATAATCATATCCTTATTCGTTGTGCTTGTCTGTATACTGTATGGCTTGCCTGGAAGCTTGCCTCCACTATCAATTTTTTCCTTCTGGCGCCTATCGTATTCATTTTCCTCTTCCTTATCTTTAAATGTTCTCTTCTCCTCAAATCTTGTGACATTTGAAACGGCAACTTCTCCCTTTTGTTCACGATATTTATTGATTGCTTTCAATATTCTTCGCTCTCTAATCGAAAAAAGTTGTATCTGCTCTATAAGTTGTAGCTCTGGGTCTTTCGGTATCATTTCAATTAGTTCTTGTTCGTCTTCATCCAACGTATCCATAAATACAGGAACATATCCACCATGCTTTGTTCTGTTTGGCGGTGGCTTTGGATTAGGATTGCCAGAGCCGCCTTTTGCATTCTGATTTTTAGGCTGACCGCCTCTCTTTTTCTTTTGCAACGTTGCACTTTTCTTTTCACTCTTTTTCGCAACGTTGCACTTGTTTTTTTTTGAATTTTTTCCCCAACCATACCGATTCTTCCAACTTCGAACCGTTCCATCTGAAACTTCCAACTTCTTGGCAATCTCAACCATCGCCATACCATCATTAAAAAGTTTTTCAGCTTGTGTTACTTTTTCACTCGGTGCTCTCGGCATACCACCACCTCTCCCCTGTTCGTTTTGCAATCGTGGATGCACAAAAAGGAGGGTGTATACCCTCCCGTGTGTCGCTCTCACGAATATTTATTGTTTTAACATTAAATCTTTGTTATAAACTCCGCTTTTGAATAATTTTGATTAGGCTTAATCATCATCCGCAGAAAGTCCTCTTTAGAGAAATCTGATAATCGGAATATTTCCTCTGGTCTCATGCCAAGCTGCTTACCAATTTCTTCAACAGATTTTCCCTCGCCCATAAGTTCTTTTACGATTGCTTTCATAGGCTCAAGCAAATGTGTACCTCTCGCCCTGTTGTGGGTTACAGTACCGTAAATATTACCCGCTTTATCCTTATGCTCTACAATTACAACAGGGACCTTTCCCTCAAGCATAGATTTTAACGGTCCCTCTCCTGCAACAGTCCAGCGATGGAATCCATCAATAATTGTGAAATCTGGTCTCACAACAATTGGGAGCGTCCATCCATTGGTTAATATAGATTGCTTCAGCAATTCTAGGTTCTGTTTTGATACTTTATTGGGGTTGTAGTCGTTTGGTCTTACCTTATTCCTATCTACCCATTGGAGAGTAGAAAGCGGGCTGCTCAACTTCTTATCCATTTATCATGCCCTCCTTCTTTTTTGCTTCCGTAATGTATTTACCATAAATTCTTTGATATAAGGCACGATAAGAGCGCAGCTTTGGATCGCCAGAAACAAGGCCTTCATAAATAGCCTTGCAATCCTTGTTATCCGCAATAGCAGAAACACTCATAAAAAAGTTCCGATATCGTTCAGCAACATATCTCTTATGCTTTGTTTGGAAATTTCTATCCATATCAGAAAATAATTCCAGAAGAGCAGTTTTGTAATCTTTCTCGGCAATTCCCTTTTCACTTTGCTTTCTTGCAGCCGTATTTCTGCCAAACATCTCGCTATCCCAATATAAGGCAGCTAGGTATGCGTTGGGTTCCCGCTTTACTATCCGTTCCATAAGGTCTGGATAATATTCATTCATTTTGACAAGACTCTTTGCCGTGTCAATTGAAAAGAACTGTGATACTCTCAATTGTCCTTTTCGTGTTCCAGACTGCCATAAAAATAGGTAAATTTCTGGTATGTCCACTTTTTCTCGAAGGAGGTAAAGCCATACATCATTATTGGTCCAATCATATATTGGAAATACCTGATGCTTATTCGTCATGTTCTTTCCTGCTCTTAGCATAGTTGCAATATTTTGTAACCGCTGCACAGATTCCGCTGTCCTGATTCCTGTAATTGTCACTCCGTCGCTGCATACTCTCGGTAGAAAATCCTGATATGCATCAATACGAGGTCTTAACAGCGGATGGCTTTTGATTGCGAATGATGGAGGCTGTCTTACCCAAACATCTTTTTTATATCTGTCCCAACAAATAAATGTTTCATCATTGGACAGTTCATTAAAGCAATTGTAGTGTTTTACCTCTAGGCAATACCACTCAAACTTTGCTCCAATTAGCATAAATTTCTTTCGCCATTCCTTCACCTTGTCTTCCATACAAGGAAAAATGGCTTCCTCATCTATAAATTGTACAGTAAGCTGCGCCGGATTGATTTCCCCTGTTTGCACAAGCCCCATAACAAGCTGTGCCATACAGAGACTGTCCTTACCACCGCTGAAAGACATATACACCGGCAATCCGTTTTTGAATACATTTCTTATACGAATTTTTGCGGCCTTTACAACATCAATGCTGGATTCACACCGCTTTATAGCCATATTTTTTCCCCGCAACTCGGACAGATAATGAATTTCTTTACTTCGGTGGTATCTTCTCCATCATCTGATATTTCCTGCTGTGGCTGAGTAATCGGCTGTGGTTCAGGTACCTCCTGCTCCGCTTCCGCTTTTTGAATCTGTTGCTCTTTTCTCTCGCCACTTTCTTTAATACTCTGAATTTCTTCATCATCCAAAGTGCCATACTCGGAGATTTTTTCTGTAACATCCTCCGCCTCAGACACCATCTGCTTTAATATATCTTCATCAAAGCCAGGAATGTCGAGATCACCCTGTAGTTCTTCCAAGAAGCTGTTGAGCGTATCAAGGTTCTCAATACCTAAACTGAAAATCTTATTGTCCGCTATCATCAGCTTTTTTTTCTGATTTTCAGTAAGATTGTCATACTTATAAACATCTGCTGTTTCTTTTCCCATAGCAATCAATGTGTCATACAAACCATTTCCTGCTAAGATTACATTATTTTCATCAACAACAATCGGACGTATCTGTCCAAACATGTTGATACTTCTCTGGAACTCTCTTATCTGCTGTTCCGTATGAATTCTGACATTCTTTTCTGGCTTCACGAGGTCCGCCAGCTTCATTGTAATAATTTCCATCTTTGTATCCTCCTGTATTTTGATTGGAGGAACAAATCCGTATGATATATATGCTATCTGCAAATAGCAAAAAGACAACACTTGTAGTCTTTCGCCCGCAAATGCTGTCAAATGTCAACAACTTATTTCATTGTTTTTAAGAATGCTTTTGCACTCTCAAAATATTCTGCCGCCTCAATTACTATGGAGCTGTCAATCTCATAGATTTCGCTCCATGCATTCTCTGTACTTCCTGTCCATTGTCTTGCTGGCCAAGGATGTGTTCCACAGAGATAACCATTTTTCCAATCATATATTGGCGGCATAGCCAAGTTATAGTAATGAATATATGCCAAAATCTGCTCATGTGTCCAATCTGACAAAGGACTATATCTTGTAACCCCTTGGCTGTTGGTGTAGATATTATCACCTTTTCCAACATAATTTCCGTCAGCCCTCCGTCTTCCAAGAAGGAGCATATCAAGATTGTTTTCTTTATAGTATTTTGCCTGTCCTCTATGCTGAACAATATGAAACCATTGAGCTGCATATTTGCTATCCTGTGGAAAAAGCATATGCGGATGAGCCACAAGCCATTTCATATCCTGTCCTGTATTGATAATGGACAGTTCCGTAGGCTTATTATCTTCAATCCATTTTGTAAATGCTCTGTACTCCAAATTGCTGATTACAAGAACGCAGGAGCTTATTCCTGCCCGCTGGCAAATTTCTCCAAGCACGAGCGAATCTTTTCCTCCACTCCATGCATAGGCAGCTTTCTTTCCTTTTGTCTTGTCTTTTATATCCTGTATCGTTTTATCCACAAGCTGATCCAAATCTTCTTTGGTTATCATCTGTTCGATTTTGCTATAAGCTTCTATCCAGTCAGAATTTTTAATTCTCTGTTTTCTTCCAAGTATGCTGTCCATTCTCCACACCTCTCTTTCTACTTACAATCAAAGCAACTACTCCAGATAATAGAACAGTTAAAAGACTTCCTGCTGTTTTATAAGCCGCAGCTCCCATGATATTGCCATAAGCAAATACAGGAAGCCCTATAATCAGTGCGGTCACAATGCCAATGACAACACCCTCTGGTTTGAGTTTTACTCCCTTTAATGTAAATATTGTTGGGAGAAGCGTTGCTGCTCTGAGTGTGCCATACATTAAAAACAAATGCGTAACTGTAAGCCCTGGGATATTGGCAACCATAATTCCTATTACCAATAGTGCAACCATGGCAATTTTGGTCTTTCCAAGTGTATTCTTTTTAAAAGTATCTATTGTGAGAGATGAGATTGCACACAAATTACTGTCAATCGTAGACAATAACCCCGATACAATCATAAACAAAAATGGGATTACCGCCCAATTAGGAAACAGCTCCGAAATAAGTTTGAAGTTAATCACGCCTGTATCAACTGCCGTATATCCCATGCCTGCTCCGACAAATCCAAGGATTCCCATTGATAACGGCACTATACCAAATAAAATTGCTCCAACAAAAAATGCTCTTCCTATTCGATTTTTCTTTACGCAAAATGCTCTCTGCCAAAAGCATTGGTCTCCAAACGGTCCTGAGATAAGTCCAACTGTTGTAGGGAGTCCGAAACCGAGAAATATCTCTATACCTTTTGCAGAGAAAAGAGAGCTGCACTCTCCTGTATATCCGCCGATTCCTGCGAACATATTTTGAATGCCTCCACCATTCTTAATACCGAATACCGCAAAACACACGCTTGCAATCAGCATAAATACCATCTGTATGGAATCTGTCAGCATCGAAGCCTTTATTCCAGAGAACTGTGAATACGAATAAGCAATCACAGCCATGATTACTGTCATGATCCAGAATGGAATGCCTGTCAGCATACTCAATATTTTACTTCCTGCCAATAGCTGAACTCCTGTAGATAATGCCGACAATGCTCCAAGCTGAAACAGATAAATATTCTTTACTGATTTAGACCGGTATTTTTGGTGCATATATCCAGACAATGTGATTCCTTCTGGCATTTCCTTTCTTATTTTCCGAGCAAACGGAATAAAAAATATAAGACAAAGTACATTAGGTACCAGAAACCAAAACAGCCCTGCAAAGCCTTTGGTGTATGCATTCTCTGTTGATGTAAATAGTGCTGGAGCCCATATCCATGTAGCAGCAATGCTCAATGCAGATATAAACCATCCTGTATTTCTATTTCCAACACAAAACCTTTCAACGCTTTTCTCTTTGTTTGTCATAAGCACTGTTGCCGCGATCATAATTACCGCATAAGCTATCAGCACCATAATTGTGTAATTCATATTATCCTCCAATCAATATTATTCTGGAGGAGCAGATGCATTTCCTGTTCAATTTTCTCTCCTTTCTCGGAAAGTTTGCATCAAAAAAAGAAGCCTGCAACAACACTGCAGACTTCCCCGACGTTCAAATTAGAATTTTACAAATACAAATCTATCACTTATATATTGTGATGTCAATGTAATTATTTTGTAAACGGTGTATTTAACGTACTTTCAAGCCATCCACCCCAAATATAAGAGCTGTCATTCTCTCCTCTGCCACTCTCAAGTCAGAATATACATTTTCTTTTGACATACTGTGCTTTGTCGCAATCTCTTTAACAGCAAGAACTGGCTCTGCCATATATTTATCCCAAAGCACTTCATACCTTCTGCGATCTATATCCTGATTTTGAGATTTTTCGCAATAGGCATCATACAATCCAAACATTGTCTCGATATGCGAAACGATAATAGCTGTTCTGGTGGCACTTCTCTTGATACTTTCAATAATTACCTCATTATCGTAAAGATTCATCATAGACTCTAAAATGTCCAAAGCCGATTCCTCCATCTGCGTTCGCCCAAAGACAGAGTTTTCCGCATGTTCTTTGAGCATATGATAATTACGCAGTAGCAGCTTTGTATTACGCAATCTTCTATCTGCCCTCTTCCCTTGCTCCTTCTTTCTTTCACACGCATAAACCTTTAGTGCTTCTTTTGCCCCGACCTTTGCAGCTTGTTCGCAAATATTTTTTAGTTGCTCTTGTGTAATGGCTATAAATACTTTTTGCTCTGTTAATTCCTTGTCCATATATCTCCCTCCTC
>PPYF01425087.1_pt1 | contig 15024 bp, 14 predicted proteins | sample 1559871 | NCBI WGS metagenome assembly PPYF01 (sample SAMN08240021, study PRJNA423297) | Human gut metagenome, whole genome shotgun sequencing project. | reverse complement strand
TCGATGGCAGCATCTGTGCCTGCGCCCGCTTTCACCATTAACAGGATACGACGTGGGGTTTCAAGAGACTCGACGAACTCTTTCACCGTGTAATAAGGAACCAGTTTCTTACCCGGATTCTCGGCAACAACTTCTTCAGTTTTTTCGCGGGAGCGGTTGAAGATGGAGACGGTATAACCACGGCTTTCGATGTTGAGCGCCAGGTTGCGCCCCATCACAGCCATACCGACGACGCCGATCTGTTGCTTGGACATTACATACTCCTGTCAGGTGTTTTACTTATATAAGTTTAGATCATTGCAAATGATAAATCATATAAAGACATAGGCAAGATATAATTGCATGAAAATAGTCCCCATCTCGACATTATTCCTAATGTCCTGATGAGTTTATTGTCTTATCACGAGCAAGAATAATCAGAGAAAAAATAAAAAACCAGTAACTTGCATAAATCATTACGTTTATCTTCAGTAAACAAATGAGAATTATGCCGATTTTTTTTGCATTGAAATTAAGCAACAAAAAAAGAAAGAAAGCAAAATTTATAACCAACCCTAGTATTAAGCCAAATATAGTAACATTAGCACCCCAAAATGTTAGGTCATATAATCCCTGAAAAAAAAGTGGCATAGAGTAAAGATCATACCCCATTAACCCAGCACCACCATAAAGATAAGATTTGTTGTCTATAAAAAAAGATATTGTATCTATTTTTGTGTTATTGCTACCATCCTGACCAAGAATAAATAAATCATATCTTTCAAATAAATAATCTTTAAAAATAAGAAAAGCAGTAAAACAAATCAGGCAAAATAAAATAAGATTCAACGGTCTTTTGTAGATTTTGCGGAAGTTAGCAATGAAGAGAAAAGCTATTGCTTGTATTAAACCAATAACTGAAAAGCTTAACATAACAGTTATTAAAATAAGTAAGCTAAATCTGCTCAATGATTTCTCAATAAAGTATTTTATACTAACCAAACAGATCATGGCAGAGCAATATTCTGCTGGTTCGCTAAAAATCCCTGAAGCACGAAAAAGCTCATTCGAAAAGTTACGCCCCCCTTCTCCGCCGGTCATTTGGCCATAGTCAAGATAAAAGTTACCTATATAGTACATGAGAAACTGTAACATGAAAAATATAAAATTAACTACTAAAGCAACAGTTATAGCCTTATTTAAGTTCCGCAAAGTAAATGATTCAGAATAAAAACAAACAATAAAATAAAAACAGCCAATAAGAGCCAAGCAAATATTCTTATTCACTCGTATTGTATAGTCGATATACTGTATTGTGATAAAATAATTAATTGATAGCAGAATTACAATAACTAAAAAAACAAAAACCCCCTCCAAGCGCATTGACCTAGTATAATATAAAGTTATAAGAACAGCTAATACAGGAAAAACCCCCCAGGAGAATAAAACTCCAATATTGCTTCCTAATGGTAAGAATGCAGCCAAAACACAAAAAATTAAATTATAACCACCTAATCCTTTCTCTCTAGAAATCATACATACTTGCGCGTTCATGATTAAACCCAAGTTTATTAGCTGCAACCCATGATATAAGTGATATTCTATACTGAAAAGACATTTTATTACTCACACTTACATATTCAAGATCATTATAATAATTAATAAGCGACTCCTTCATGTTCTTTAAGGAAAATAACTCAGATCTTGTCCGATGCTGATTACTTAACTTATTATATTCATCTTCAGATAAATTTACTAACTTGTCAAAAAGTTCAGAGAAGTGAATTATAGATTTGTTGAGACCCTTTTCTTGAAAGGAAAGCCCATTTGTATTTGTCAGAAAACCTGGTGTAAAACCATCACGTTCGGATTCAACACCGATTATTGAAGGCACACCTGCAGCAGCAGCCTCAACTATAGCCGTCCCACATCCAACAAAAAGGAATGAATTATTTAATATGGTAGGTAATAAGCTATAATCTACAGAACCGAAAAATTTGACAGCAACTTTTTTTGATTTAGCATAATCTTCTAGTTTTTGTTTTTCCGGTCCATTACCATAAATTTCAAAAATAAAATTATCCCTATCCAACCTCTTGCTCAGTACATCAATCATATGGTAGTTATAAGTTTTAAAATCCACAAGTCTACCTATCGATACTATTCTTTTGCTTTTCCAACCAGGTACACAATTCGAATATAACTCGGTATCAATCCCGATAGGAAGAGTTTTATAGAAATCTTTTTTAAAAATATTGCAATAAAGATTGCAGGTATATTCATTCATGAAAATCACATTTGGGGAAGGAATATCCATAAATGAAGAAATTTGGAATTGACGCATCAATTTATTACTCTCACCCCACTGAAACTCTCGGGAGTGATAAACTCCAACGCATCTGGTTATTTTTCGTTTAGATAAACTCGTGATCATATTCATTAGTGGTAATGAAAAAGAACAACTAGCGTGAATGACATCAACATTCGCAAGTAAATTTTCTACTTTATTTTTCCTTAAATATGCAATGGTACGCAATGTAGCATACTTGGGATCAAAGATTGAAATAATATCCTTGAGAAAATAGACTTCCCCATACTGCTTGAATCTATCCAAGAGTTCATTATCATAGGAGTCACTCATAAGTAATAACTTATATTTCACTTCATGTTTTAATTGATTAGCGGCTCTCAACAAAAAAGTCTCAATTCCACCTAAGTTAAACCCACTATTGATAAATAATACAGTTTTCATAATTTCCTATTTCGAAAAACTCTCAAAAAATCGTTTGGAAAAGAAGCTAACATTACAGTTGCGCACGAGATAGAACCAATGAATGCGATTTTTACAAGAAACATTATATTTGATTGGACATTGTATGTTTTTGGCATCATCAAATCAGACAGTACGTAAACCATTAAAAAAGCGATTATAAAGGGATATAGAATACCTTTTAAAAACCATTTAAGATGATTACCTGGAGCAAAATAACGATGTACAACACCAGCCCAAACAACAAGAGTAAAACAATTCAGACACACCCATATCCAACCAGTACCAACTCCTCCATAATATTTTGCGATAAAATATATAGCAGGAACAAGAATAAATAGTGCTGCTGTATTATAAACAATATGTAATTTTAATTTTCCATAAGCGTATTGAAGATAATATTGGAAACTGACCAAAGCCAAAAGTCCATTACCTAAAGCATATAGTGGTAATACATGGCTCCCCCATGTAGCCGCCTCATTATTTCTTGTCCATACCAACAGAATCTTATCTGAGTGAAACATTAAGATAGAAGTTACGGGAAATACTATGCAAGATATAAAACGAGTAGATTTATGATATAAATCTAACATTTCATCCGTTTTGTCTTTAGATAAAAGATTTGACATTCTTGGCAATAAAGCATTTCCAACAGGTGCCGCAAGCATAGAGATGCCATTAACTAATGTAATGACCAACATGAAATATCCAAAGTCACTTAACTGCAAAAAATTTGAAAGCAAGAGTTTATCTAATTGTGTAAGAAATAACCAAACAACAGTTGTATAAGCAGTCCCTAACATAAAGGGTAAGATATGCTTTAATGAATCTTTGGAAATAAGAGGAACCAGAAAAAAATTCCATATGCTATCAAAATAAATATTCGAATAAAACTTTGATGCGTATAAGAAAAGTTCAATGATTGTAATACATAACTGGTAAAGAAAATAGCCAACAACCGACAATTGATAAAACTTAAAAAGTAGTAATGACACAGGCAATCTCAATGTAAAAACAATCACATTTATTATATTTACCCATACCTGTTGTTCATATCCATTTACACCGCTTTTATATAAGCTTATAAACCATCGCATGCCTAACATGATTCCCATCATAATAATGCATTCTGAAACCACTCCTAAATTTAATGATTTAATTTTTAACCAATGTAATGCGATATAACTACTCCCAAAAAATGTTAATAACACTAGTGTTCCTGCAACTATGAGGAAAATAGTTTCTAAAGTTCTAACAATCTTCAATATATGTTTTTTACTTATTAGATTGTTATCATTATTGACCGCAACCTCGCGTCCAAGTGTTGGCGACATACCAAGATCAAATAAGACCATCCATGACTGAAGCAAAGTAAAAAAAGCTATCAATCCGTACTCTTCTGCACCTAAGTATTTCAAGTAATAAGGTAAGGTAAGAATACCAACTATTGCCAAATAAACTTGTCCGACGTAATTATAAATTACATTTAACTTCAATCTTTTTTGCATTTAGAAAACCCTAAGACATAGAATAAAGAACAAAAAAATGCGATCTCTAAGCCTACGTCTTAGCTTATTAACATTGAAAGCCAAAATTAAATAATCTAATTTTTTTTCTGATTTTAATTTATTTAAAAACTTGGACTCATCATTACCAAAAAATGTGAGGAGTTTATTAACCTCTTGATAATACCAGCCACTTCGAATAAGCTTTAATCTTTTAATAACTGCTTTAATATTATTCCCATTTGCTCCTATTTGATTATTCTGATGTTGCCTATATAACATACTTGGTACTTCATCAATGAACCAATTTAAATTATTATAACGGCTAAATGTATAAATTAACCAATCATGATAGGTAAAATCCCATATATTATCTTTATTTATTTTACAATAATTTTGAAAAGCTAAAGCTGTATTAGATGTTAAAACATATGTACAACCAGGTCCAGCTCCTTCAAAATAATGGTCAAATTTTACCTGTTTCTGAGCTTTATCAATTAAGCATTTTTTCCCATTTTCCCAAAAAGCAATTACATTGCTTGAATATCCATCATAAATATTTAATTTCGATATGGCTCGTGACAACTTATTTTTGTTCCAAATATCGTCTTGATCTGCTAGCGCGATATAATCGAATTCTGAAAAATCAACATCCAAGAACAGTCGATAGAAATTTTTTGCAGCATCACCATAACGTTTTCCATATGGTAAAAGAATAATATTGCTATGCGACAACATCAAATCTTTGCAAATATCTAGTGTATTGTCAGTTGATAAATCAACACTAATAAAGAGTGTAATATCAACTTCAGATTGCTCTAAGATACTGGCAATTTGATCTCTTATATAAAGACTACCATTGTAAGCAGCCATTAACACAGCGATTTTACTCTTATAATGTCTCACATGATTCATTTAATAACTTTCCTCCAGAAAGCATAAATTTTCCTCACTGGCGGAAAAGTTACGACTATTCCTAGTAAACACTTATACACTTTATCTCTGAACGCAAACATTATCAGGAATGCACTGATTTCATAGAAATTTTTCCATGCTTTATCAATACTAGTAATTTGATTATTATGCCTCCTATATAAAAATAAGTTCTCATCTAGATTATAGAACTTCATATCACTAAGCATCATTCGTAAGAAAAGCTCATGATCTTCTGACATGAATCCATATTTATAGCCACCAACCTTGAGTAATGATTCTTTCTTAAATATTAGAGCAGGATGACAAAGAACATTCCTAATAGGAAGGATCTTGATAATATCAGCGTTCGACTCATAAAAAGGAAATTTTTTTTCTAATATTTCTCCAAACTCATCAATTAAAGTTACTCTACACCCGACAATATCATAATCATTATTATTTTCTATCCATTCAAGTTGTCTTTGAAACCGTGTCGGTAAACTGATATCGTCAGCATCCATTCTTGCTATATATTTTCCAGAAGCTTCTGACAGCCCTAAATTAAGAGCAAAAACTAACCCTTTGACATCTGTTGATATAATTTTTACCCTATTATCTAAACTCTCAAATTTTCTCAAAACATCTTTTTCTTCTCCTAAACCATTAGCAATAATGATAAGTTCGAAATCTGTATATGTTTGATTAAGAATACTATTAATTGCATCCTCATTAAATGAATCAATTCGACTGCAAGGCATTAATACACTGAGATTTGGCATTTTTTTCACATATTTAATCACAAAAATATTTATTTTTTAAGAATTCCCACGCATAATATTCTCTAAATCTAATAAGTTCCTATTGCGTTTCATTATTTTTTTTGCTGGCACCCCTAGGTATACACAAAATTCATCACATGATTTTTTCACAAGCGTTAATGCACCTATAGCAGCACCAGTATGTAGGATTACATTAGGAAGAATTACACTGCCGCTCCCAACAATCACGTGCTTCTCCAAAATGACAGCTCCCGATATTACATTTGTAAACTCTGAAGAAACTGTTGGATTCGTTAAATAATTGCCACTGTAATCATCAGTGCTAGAATATATTGAAACCCTTGATGATAAACCACTAAAATCGGATACTTTTATTTCACCGCGTCCCATTAGAGAACAAAAAACCGCAATATGCACATTATTCCCAATAAATATCCCATTATCACCTGCAGAAAGAACACAGTAATCATCAATTCTGACATTATTTCCTAAGGTTATCCTTTCTGGATTGTAGAAAGAAACACTCTTTGATACCAATACATTTTCGCCATATCCATTTAAACCTATATTAGCTAGTTCTTCGGAATTATAATAACTCATAGAAAATACTCGCGAATTTTTTGTATAATATATTCAAGATCACTATTATCGAGAGTTGCATAAATAGGTAAACATAGCACTCTCTCTGATGTTAATTTTGAATAATGAAGATTCTCAGCTGCTGAACTTGGTAAGCCTTTGTACATAGGCATGTCACTAATCAAAGGATAAAAATATCGGCGAGAAAGTATCCCCTCCTGTTTTAAATAATTGTACAGTCCGTCTCTGTTATATTCTTTAGTATTTTTAATAAGTATTGGAAAATATGAATAATTTTGTTTTGATGTAAGAGGAAGTTCTAAAACATCTAAATTCTTAATAGTCGAAAGTTCTTTCCTATAATAGCCATCGATTATAGACCTATGTTTAATCGCATTATCGATATACTTTAACTGAAGTAAACCGAAAGCTGCATTAACCTCACTCATTTTCCCATTAATGCCAGGTGCTGTAACAGTTACTTCATCTACAAACCCGAAATTTTTTAACCTATCAATTCGTTCTTTAGTTTTTAAATCAGGGCAAATAATCGCACCACCTTCAAATGTATTAAAAACCTTAGTAGCATGAAAACTTATAATAGATAAATCACCAAAGGCTAATAAACTATTATCCCTGTGAGTGACACCAAAAGCATGAGCCGCATCATATATAACTTTTAAACCATAATCATCCGCAATTTTCTGGATTTCCTCAACTTTGCACGGATATCCGTAACAATGCACTGGCATAATAGCTGAGGTATTCGGAGTTATCGCAGCCTCTATTTTTCTCGGATCAATATTAAAACCATTTTCTTCAATATCAACAAAAACAGGTGTTAAGTTATTCCATAAAATAGAATGAGAGGTTGCAACAAATGAATAAGGTGTTGTTATTACCTCCCCTGTTATTTTGAGCGCTTGTAAAGCTGTCACCAACGCTATTGTTGCGTTTGTAAATAAAGATATATGTTTAACATTTAAATATTCACATAATTCCTTTTCTAATTGCTGATGAAAAGGGCCATTATTTGTAAGCCACTTGTTATCCCATATTTTTTGAAGATAAGGTGTAAACTCATCAAGGTTTGGTAAATGAGGTTGTGTCACATGGATAATTTTACCCATTTTATTATTCTCCAATATTTATGAAATCCATGCCATTTGAATCTTTTTGAGAAACTGTATTAGGTTGTTTTGGCCAATCAATATTAAGAATCTTATCATCCCATCTAATTATGCCTTCTAACTCAGGATGATAATAATCAGTAGATTTATATAGTATTTCAGCATCGCCCTCGAGTACTAAAAATCCATGGGCAAAACCTTCGGGTATCCACAACTGACGTTTATTTTCTCCTGAAAGAATTACTCCAACCCATGAGCCAAAAGTTTCTGATTCTGGTCGTATGTCGACTGCGACATCATAAATAGTTCCAGCAACGCATCTTATTAGTTTCCCTTGAGCATGTGGCGCTCGTTGAAAATGCATTCCCCGCAGGACACCAATAGATGAACATGAATGATTATCTTGAACAAATTCAACCTCGCCTTTAACAATATTCTCAAATTTTTTTTTATTAAAACTCTCCATGAAAAAGCCACGTTCATCACCAAAGACTGTTGGTTCGAGGATTAATACCTCTGGAATTTCTGTCTTAATAACATTCATCTATTAAAAACCTTTGATCATTTTATACAAATACTGACCATAAGAATTCTTCGACAACGGAATAGCTAATTTTTTTATCTGCTCCGCATCAATGAATTTTTTACGATATGCAATCTCCTCCGGGCAGGAAACCTTAAGTCCCTGACGCTCTTCAATGGTAGCAATAAAATTGCTTGCTTCAATTAGGCTTTGATGCGTCCCGGTATCCAGCCAAGCATAGCCACGTCCCATCATTGCAACAGATAACCTGCCCTGTTCCATATAAATTCGGTTTATGTCAGTAATTTCCAGTTCGCCACGTGCTGAAGGTTTCAAGTTCTTTGCCATTTCAACAACATCGTTATCATAGAAATATAGGCCAGTGACGGCATAATTACTTTTCGGTTCAAGAGGTTTTTCCTCAAGGCTGACTGCTGTACCACTTTTATCGAACTCAACTACACCGTAACGTTCAGGATCATTAACATGATAGGCAAAAACTGTTGCACCGCTTTCTTTATTTACGGCATTATCCATTAACTTTGGTAAGTCGTGTCCGTAAAAAATGTTGTCACCTAGTACCAGAGCACAATCATCATTCCCGATGAATTCTTCTCCGATGATAAATGCCTGAGCCAAGCCATCCGGTGTAGGCTGTACTTTATACTGCAGATTTAGTCCCCACTGGCTGCCGTCACCCAGTAACTGTTCAAATCGTGGGGTATCTTGTGGAGTACTAATAATAAGAATGTCACGAATGCCTGCCAGCATCAGCGTGGAAAGCGGATAATAGATCATTGGCTTATCATAAATCGGCAGCAGTTGCTTGCTAACAGCCATAGTGACTGGATAAAGACGAGTTCCTGAGCCACCAGCTAAAATAATCCCTTTACGCGTTTTCATTTCATCATCTCTTTGTGTACAAAATGCCCGTTAACGGGCATTAAAAAGGTTTAAATCGCCGTTGTCGTGAACAATTCAGTCAGCATACGTTTTACACCAGCGTCCCACTGGGGCAATACCAAATCAAAGCTATTCTGGAATTTGTCGGAGTTCAGGCGAGAATTTGTTGGGCGGCGTGCGGGTGTAGGATACGCACTGGTCGGCACCGCATTTAAATGGGTTAATGCCAGTTCAATTCCTGCTTTATGGGCTTCGTCGAACACCAGTGCAGCATAGTCATGCCAGGTCGTGGTTCCACCCGCAACCAGGTGGTAGAGTCCAGCCACGTCGGGTTTGTTCATCGCAACACGGATAGCATGCGCCGTACAGTCCGCAAGAAGTTCAGCCCCGGTTGGCGCACCGAACTGGTCGTTAATCACCGAAAGCTCTGCGCGCTCTTTTGCCAGTTTCAGCATCGTTTTCGCAAAATTATTACCTTTACCTGCATACACCCAGCTGGTTCTGAAAATCAAATGGTTGGCGCAGTGCGTCTGAAGCGCCTTTTCTCCCGCCAGTTTGGTTTCACCGTAGACATTAAGCGGCGCTGTAGCGTCCGTTTCGCGCCATGGTGTTTCGCCGGTGCCAGGAAAAACATAATCCGTGGAGTAATGCACCACCCACGCCCCGATTTCTGCGGCAGCTTTGGCAATTGCCTCCACGCTGGTCGTATTCAGCAACCGGGCAAATTCTATTTCAGACTCAGCCTTATCTACTGCCGTATGGGCAGCTGCATTGACGACAACGTCAGGCCGAATACGACGCACGGTGTCTGCCACGCCCTGTGGATTACTAAAGTCACCACAATAATCAGTTGAATGTACATCTAACGCAATCAGGTTCCCCAGCGGGGCTAGTGCACGTTGCAATTCCCAACCCACCTGGCCCGTTTTACCAAACAGCAGAATATTCATTACTGGCGTTCTCCGTAATTCTGTTCGATCCACGTCTTATAGGCGCCGCTTTTCACATTTTCAACCCACTGCGTATTCGACAGATACCACTCAACAGTCTTACGGATCCCGCTCTCGAAGGTTTCCAGCGGCTTCCAGCCCAGCTCATCGCTGATTTTCGCAGCATCAATCGCATAGCGGCGATCGTGCCCAGGCCTATCCACTACATACGTGATTTGCTCGCGGTAAGAAACATCTTTAGGCACAATCTCATCCAATAAATCGCAGATAGTATGTACCACATCCAGGTTTTTCTTCTCGTTATGACCACCGATATTGTAGGTTTCACCTACAATCCCCTGGGTCACTACGATGTACAACGCTCGGGCGTGATCTTCGACATAAAGCCAGTCGCGAATCTGGTCGCCTTTGCCATAAATTGGCAATGCTTTCCCTTCCAGCGCATTCAGAATCACCAGCGGGATTAGTTTTTCAGGGAAGTGATATGGCCCGTAGTTATTGGAACAATTGGTGACAATTGTTGGGAAGCCATAGGTGCGCAACCATGCGCGAACCAGGTGATCGCTAGATGCCTTTGAAGCAGAATATGGGCTACTCGGCGCATATGCTGTCTTTTCAGTGAACAGAGGCAACACATTACCGGCAGCCACTTCATCTGGATGTGGCAGATCGCCGTATACTTCATCTGTGGAAATATGATGGAAACGAAATGCCTGTTTTTTATCTGCATCCAGCTCGTTCCAGTAGCCACGAGCAGCTTCCAGCATTATATAGGTACCGACGATATTCGTTTCGATAAAAGCTGCTGGTCCTGTAATAGAGCGATCAACATGACTTTCAGCTGCCAGATGCATCACTACATCCGGTTGATGAGTGGCAAAAATACGCTCCATTGCCGCTTTATCACAGATATCCGCGTGTTCAAAATAATAGCGATTATTTTCGCTGACTTCGGCAAGGGACTCCAGGTTACCAGCGTAGGTAAGTTTATCGACATTAACAACGGTATCCTGGGTATTTTTAATAATATGACGAACTACTGCAGATCCAATGAAACCCGCCCCACCAGTAACTAGTATTTTCACGTTTTAATCCCGAAAATCGTTTATATAACTACTATTAAAGCGCTGGTATACAATGTATACGTTTGGATATTTACACACGCTACCGCCCCTGGCCTTACAGCAACCAGAGCACTACTTGAATGATAAATATGTAACCTGCCCTGCTAGCTATCACAAAGCACGCTAAATTCAAACGCTAATTGTCTTACCAAATGCAACCAGAAACAAGGAAAAATCCAACAAAAAACAGATTAAACCGAGCGGACTAACCTATTGTAATTGTTTACTTTTTATATAAAAAGCGACAGTAACATTCCATTGCCTAAAGCATAGACGCTGGGATGTTAGCTGCCGCTATTTTTTCTGGCTTACCGTCACAAAGACCTGTAAATCTCTACTCGCTCAGTAGCTTCTCAATGCTCTTACGGAACTTCGGCCCTTCTTTCAGGTTACGAAGTCCATACTTAACGAACGCCTGCATATAACCCATTTTTTTACCACAGTCGTAGCTGTCGCCCGTCATCAGCATGGCATCAACAGACTGTTTTTTAGCCAGCTCTGCAATGGCATCCGTCAACTGAATACGTCCCCAGGCACCTGGTTGGGTATGCTCTAATTCTGCCCAAATATCAGCAGACAGCACATAGCGCCCTACGGCCATCAGATCGGAATCAAGTGTCTGCGGCTGGTCTGGTTTTTCGATGAACTCAACAATACGGCTGACTTTGCCTTCGTTGTCCAAAGCCTCTTTGGTTTGAATAACAGAGTATTCAGACAGATCGCCCTCCATACGCTTAGCCAGCACCTGACTGCGCCCGGTTTCATTAAAACGAGCAACCATAGCAGCGAGGTTGTAACGCAGCGGATCCGCACTTGCAGTATCCAGAACGACGTCAGGTAATACCACGACAAACGGGTTATCACCTATGATAGGACGAGCACAAAGGATGGAATGACCCAGACCCAGCAACTGAGCCTGACGGACGTTCATGATAGTCATTGAATCATCGGCTTGTCTACGATCGGCAGCATCTCTTTAGGGATTGCCTTCGTGGCAGGCAACATGTGCATCCCCAGGCCCGCTACCGGGATAACTGCTTTCAAATTAGTCATTCTCTCTCCTACCTCCAAACGGCTGATAAAGTATAGACTTTAGCCGTACGTTAGCCAGTATTGCTGGCTCCATCCTTAACACGAAATAACCTAGTTAAGGTAAACCGAATGCAAACTCTACACTTCACCAGCACCGAGGTGAACTCGGATTCCTCGGAAACGAACTCATCTCGTCAGTTTTATAGCATTTCCGAAAAATCGAAGTTAACTAAGCCCCAGACACTCAACAAACAGCAATCACTCAGAGACAAACGTAATGTCATCTTTCTTATCGTGCAAAAATTCGTATTTTAAAGTGCGATCCAGCCCCTGAGACAATGTGTAAGGTGCGACAAAACCGGATGAGTGGACTTTCGTTGCATCAAACTGTGTAGTGGCACAGAACTTCTTCACGCGCACAGAGCTGACAGCATATTTTTTGCCGGTCACTTTACCCAAAATATCAAAGCAATAGCCACCTAACATGCCTAAAGCGTAAGGTAAGTGTGCTGAGGGGATTTTTTTACTTAAGCTCTGTTCAACTTCGGTAACCAGTTGATTCATATTCAGATCAGGTTTATCAACGTAATTATAAACCTCATAACCAGCAGTCACATTCTTCAGTTTATACTTGATAAACTCAACAATATTACCCACATAAGCCATTGATTTATAATTAGTACCAGCCCCAACCATCATAAACTTACCGCCAGCGATCTGCTTCAGCAGATTATAAACGTTGCCGCGGTTGCGTTCGCCAAAGATAACAGTTGGACGAATGATAGTCAGCGAACGATCATCAGGCGCTTTAGCATGCCATTCACGAAGAACCTCTTCCGCTTGCCACTTGCTTTTACCGTAGTGGTTGAAGGGATCGTGAGGATGATTTTCATCAGGGTTGGTTTTGTTCAGGCCATAGACCGCAACAGAACTGGTAAAAATGATGTTCTTAACATCATTTTTCTCCATAGCGGCCAATACATTGCGCGTTCCCTGAACATTCACATCATAGTAGAGTGAAGTAGGACTGACATCATCACGGTGTTCAGCCGCTAGCAACACGACTGTGTCATAGCCTGACAGCGCCTGATCCAGAACTTGTTGGTCGCGAACATCACCGATTTGCGTGATTTGCGGATAGAAATGACTCTGCTGTTTATCCAGATTCTTGATATCAAAATCCGCAACAGCCGTCTCCAGGAGTCTGGTCCCCACGAATCCGGAGGCACCGATGAGCAAAACTTTATCGTTCATAAATCACTTTGTCTGTTCGTAACACAAGAAACGTATGATAAAGATGAGCGTCTTCCCTGAGTAGTCAATGCTGCCCAGCCCCAGCTTTAACAGTAATTGGGTGATTATAATCTTTTAGCCAATGATATCCAGTAAGAATATAGTGGGGTTACCTCCCCTGCCCCGGCAGTCGAAAATTCACCGCTTCGACATTCACCACCTGATGGTTTACCCGGTCAATGTCAACTGAACTTTGCCCGCTTTCGTTTACCGCATGGATATTCGCCAGTGATAGCAAGGTGTCCTGCTTAGCCATAAATTTACCGCGTACGTCCTTGCGCAGATCGAAGTGCATCTTGAGCGCGGGTCCTGTTACGGATTGCTGCATCACTCTGATGTTACGTAAAAAAAGGTGCTGCGGTTGGTTGTGCAACTCAAGTGTGGCTCGCTTCATCTCCACGTTGGTGATGGCCACGAACGACGTTGCATTACCTGATGAGATCTGAATGCCGCGTAATTTATATTCAAGTTTCGTGTTATCCAGATGGATATTATTTAACTTAAAGTTCTGCGGGATGGATAAATATCGTCCTTTAATAACACCGTAGCCAATGAGCATACCTGCGCTATTTTCCATATTGATATTATCAATCACGAAATTATCGCAGCCATAAATAGCAACCGTTGCATTATCAATGCCTGCTTTCTTACTAAAATCTGGGGTAATATTTCGTGCGGTGATATTACGAATGATAAAATGTTTGCCGTTCTCTACATGGACTAACTGTCGACAGTCGGTACCGGTGATATTCGCCACCACAAAATTTTTTACCGCCAGCTCATCGGGATAGGTATTGTCATAGGTACTGCCCGCCAGTCCGATGCCGATGCCCCAGTTCACGTTGCCATTGGTACAGTTAATACGTTCAATGACATGGTCAGAAATGAGGATGTTGCTGTCGTTGATCGCCACATTCCACTCAATGGCATCTCCCTGTAGATCGCTAAAACGGCAGTTTGTAATCTTTACGTCATCCATCCGGTTATGAAAGCCCTGACGCAGGATCCCATAGTTAGCGCGCGTGACGGTAATATCATCGATAATCAGATTGCGCATCAGCCTCGGTGTTTTGCCGCCGATATAGACTTGTGTCACTGGCCCGAAACCACTCATGGAAATCCCTTTTATCACGCAGTCCGAACCGCGCACATCGAGGGTAACATTCCTCAGGCTCCCGCCCCGCTCACCCACTACCTTACATCCATCCTGCAGAACAAAGCGACCACGGACATTGCCGCTGATTCTGCCTTGCAGGTGTAGCGTTTTGCCAGGAGGAATAACGATAGCGGTATTGAGATCCTTACATTCCAGTCCATATGGTACGACTACCGTTTGTCCTTCTTTGAACGCCTGCCGGAAAGAAGCGACCCAATCCTTTGGGTTGTAATCCTGAATGTTAACACTGTCCGATGATTCAAGCGCCCGGACAACGGGAGAATGCAGTACGACAAGCGCAGAGCCTGCCGTCAGAAAAGTACGGCGTGAGAGTTTGTTCTCTGACATACAACCTCGATTTACATCGTTTGCAGCAGACTGGCTAA
>PPYF01028091.1_pt1 | contig 15024 bp, 11 predicted proteins | sample 1559871 | NCBI WGS metagenome assembly PPYF01 (sample SAMN08240021, study PRJNA423297) | Human gut metagenome, whole genome shotgun sequencing project. | reverse complement strand
CCATTATTAAGTATAAGACGGCAGCGGTCGTCTTGATAAAACTAAAAATTCAACTTCATGCATCGACCCTCATTCGACCCATTAGATCTAAACATCCTTAAGCTCCTTTCCGGTAATGCCCGAAAACCATACCTTGAAATAGCTCGCGAGTGCGGAGTGTCAGGAGCTGCCATCCACCAACGCATACAACGTATGTATGCCAGCGGTGTCATAACCGGAGCCGAAAGCCTCATAAGCCCTGAAGCTATCGGGTATGAAACATGCGCTTATGTAGGTATATTTCTTAACGACCCGGCACAGTTTAAGTCAGTTGTGGAGACATTGAAACAGATTCCAGAAATCATAGAATGCCACTTTACAACCGGGCAGTACGATATCTTCATCAAGCTCTTTGCACGAAACAACGACCATCTTCTCGATATTCTTCAAAATCAGATTCAGGCACTTGGAGTTGCCCGTACCGAGACTCTCATCTCGTTCAAGCAGGTATTCAAGCGTCCGATGCCCATCGTTGATAACTCTAAATAAGTAGTAGTCTATATGAAATTCTCTCTAAAGGTTGGTGCCTTGGCCGGGGCATTACTTATCGCTTCGTCCTTCACCGGAGCCTATGGAGGCTCATCGGCCTTTAGCGAGGCATTTGCAGATTCTACACTAAGAGTCGATTTTACTTTCAGCGGTGATTGCGCTGGCGACGTACCACCTTCGATAGCGTTCTCGTCGTTGTCGAAATACAAGGGTTGGGGCGGCCGTCGCGTTAATCTTGACAATCAGTTGCGTGAAGGGGCTGCCGATGTCACTGTCACTACTATGTCGGGTGACACGATATATAGCAATTCTTTCTGCACACTCTTTCAGGAGTGGCTTGTATCGGAAGACTTTTCCGGCCCGAAAGCAATGGAGGGTACTGTGCTCGTGCCGTTTCCGCGAGACAGTGTTAATATAAACATAAGCTTGCGCGATAACCGCAGGGCTGCTGTGGCTAAAGCGAGCCTAAGAGTCGACCCCGACGATATTCTTGTAGCAGACCATACCTCCGGGGTACCGCTGCCTCATAACTATGTATATAGAGGCGATAATCCTGATTCTGCCAAGATTTGTGTTGCCTTTCTTGCCGAAGGATATACGGCAGACGAGATGCCCGACTTTCATCGCCATGCACGTGAGGCGGTCGACGCTATTCTCGACCATGAACCTTTTGCATCGTTGGCCGACAGTTTTGACTTTATAGCAATTGATACTCCGAGTGCCCAGAGCGGAGTGTCGGTGCCTGCCAAGGGAATATGGCTTGACACTGCGTTTGGCTCGCATTTCTCCACCTTTTATTCCGACCGCTATCTCACCACTTCTAATGTGCGTAAATTATATGATGCCATAACATCCACTCCAGCGCAGCATCTTATAGTACTCGCCAATACCGAAGAATATGGCGGTGGGGGTATATTCAATTTCTATACCCTTACAGCCGCTAAAAACAAAATGTTCCGTGAAGTGGTCGTACACGAATTCGGACATAGTTTCGCTGCATTGGCCGATGAGTATTTTTATGATAATGACATAATGCAGGATACATATCCTCTTGATGTTGAACCTTGGGAGCCAAACATCACCACCAAAGTAGATTTTTCATCAAAATGGCAGAAGCTTATCGACGAGGGGAAAGCCGATTTGGTTGAGGGCGGAGGCTATCTGTCGAAAGGAATTTGGCGTGGAACCAATGACTGCCGCATGCGTACCAACAAAGCCCCTGAGTTTTGTCCTGTATGTCAGGAAGCCATAGCCGAAATCATCAAGTGGTACACAATTCCACTGCAGAGCTCTGCAAAATAAGAGCGATTATTTTGAGGTTGATTTGAAAAACAATTATTGAATTACATCGGTTATAAAATTGGAACATTCCGCAATAAAGACGTTTCAATTTTATGATTAGATACTTTTTTACCGCTATCGGTCTGTTATTGTCAGCGAGCTGCCTTATGGCCAAGAGTCCGCTTGCACTTGAACGTCCGCTACCAGAAAGCTGGACTTTCACAGAGACCGTAAGCCAGCAGCTGCCATCTGATGACCGCTGGTGGCTGATGTTTGACGACCCCGTGCTCGATTCGCTTATTACAATGGGCGAAGAGGCAAACTTTGACCTTGCCATGGCCGCGAAACGCATGGACGCGGCATCTCGTCAAATGGCTATAGCCAAGTCGGCTTACTATCCTCAGTTGGGACTGAATGCCGGCTATACGCGTTCACGGACGCAAATGGTCAATTCCAATCATTGGGCAGCTGAAGCGACGATGAGCTGGGAAATAGACGTATTCGGAAAAATAACTTCACAGGTAAAAGAGAGCAACGCTCAGTACAGGGCTTCGCGTGCTGAATGGGTAGGGGCTATGGTCAGCATGGCCGGTGAAATTGCATCCACTTATGTAAAGCTTCGTGTATGGGAGGCAGAGCTTGCCGTGGCCCGTGAGCATACGAGTGCCCAGGATTCCATATCACAGCTTGTGCTTGAGCGTTTTAAGTGCGGACTTGGCGCGAAACCGCAAGTGGACCAGTCAATGGCTATAACACACAGCACCCGTGCAACTATTCCGGCACTGCTCACTTCTATTGAAACCGCCAAAAGTTCGCTGGCCCTGCTTGTCGGACGATATCCTGAGGAAATTAGTGCAATGCTTGGTTCGCGCAACGGGCTTCCTGACTATCGGCAGCTTGTAGCAACCGGTGTTCCCGCAGAATTGCTGCGCCGGCGTCCGGATATAGTTGCTGCCGAGCAGACTCTCGCCGCATCGGCTGCTGCAGTAGGTATTGCAAAGAAAGATTTTTTGCCCACACTCAGCATTACCGGTTCGATAGGCGTTGGTGCCCCTCATATCAATGATATGTTTACTAAAGAAGGTTTCGGCTATTCGATAGCACCCACATTGTCGTGGACCATGTTTGACGGGATGGCACGCAGCGCACGGGTTGCGGCTGCACGTGATGAGATGGAAGCCAACATCGCTAACTACAATTATACGGTGATGAATGCGTATAACGAAGTCGGAAATGCCGTATCTGCTTATCTCAATAATATCAAGACCATTAAGGAATACGACATGGCTGTAGATAATGCTAAAGAATTCCTTGAACTTGAACTCGACCTCTATGTGCAGGGACTGGCACCATACTCGGATGTAGCTACTGCCGAGCAAAATTATCTTAATTACACCAATTCCGCCATAGTTGCACGCGGGAATGCCTTGTCGTCGTTAATCAGCATTTACAAGGCTCTTGGCGGAGGATTCTCTGAATATACTATAACTGACAAATAATAAAGCCCTATGAAAGTGCAATATATCACGGTGGCGCTCACCGTTATGCTGGCTACTGCAGCATGTCATAAAAAGGTATCAGATAAAGATACATCCGGCGCCATGCCGGTTGAGGTAAGTCAGGTCGTGACGGATTCGCTCGTATTATATAAAGAGTATCCGGGGACATTGATTGCTGACCGTCGTGCAAATGTCGTGGCCAGAGTTAACGGGACTATATCAGCTCCTTATTACAATGGCGGTGATTATGTTAAGGAGGGAGAATTGTTGTTTACTATTGAGACCAGCACCTATATCAACGCTCTTCATACGGCTGAAGCACAGCTTGCCACCGCACGTTCCGACAATGCTTATGCAGAGCAGCATTATGAGGCGGTCAGCAGGGCATACGAAAAAAATGCAGTTAGCCAGATGGAGGTGTCACAGGCATTGAACGCACGCGACCAGAGCCGCGCTGCCATTCGCAGCGCTGAATCGGCGGTGTCGGACGCCCGCAGGAATGTAGGCTATTGCAGGGTGACAGCACCTCTTTCGGGACATATTACAATCAATGAACTTTCCAAAGGCAATTATGTTACCGGAGAAGTATCACCGGTGACACTGGCCACTATTTATCAGGATGACATTGTGCAGGCTGTATTTACAATCGAAGATGCTTCATTCTTGAGAATGTTTGAGAATCCTAATAACCGCGATAAGATTAACTATAAGGCTGTTCCGATTTATTTTTCTGAGAAGTTGCCTCATGACTATACCGGTGACCTGTCATATATGGCACCTAATGTAAATTCCTCTACTGGTACGCTTGAGTTGCAAGCTGCAATAGAGAATAAGTATTATGAACTGAAGCCGGGCATGTATTGTACGATAAAGCTGCCTTATAAATTAGACCCTAAGGCGATGCTTGTGCGGGATGCCTCAATCTCGACCGACCAACTTGGAAAATATGTATATGTGGTCAATGACTCAAATAAGGTGGTGTACACTCCTATAAAGGTTGGCGACCTTGCCCCCGGCGACACTATGCGTATTGTTACCGACGGACTCAAACCAACCGACCGCTATGTGACTTCTGCCATGCTGAAGGTACGTGACGGAATGGCCGTAAAACCATATACTACTAACGCTAAATAATCTCGCACCATGTTCTCAAGATTCTTTATAGAACGCCCGATTTTCGCCATTGTCCTGGCTGTAGCCATGGTATTGGCAGGTGCGCTCACATACAAGAGCCTGCCGGTGGCTCAATATCCCGATATAACACCTCCTACAGTCATGGTTGCGGCTTCCTATCCGGGTGCGGATGCCGAGACTGTAGCCGAGACTGTGGGTGTGCCTATCGAGCAGCAAGTTAATGGTGTGGACGGGATGATGTATATGAGCTCTACGTCGGGCTCCGACGGCTCATATATGCTGACTGTAACATTTGAGGAAGGCACCGACCTTGATATAGCCACCGTGAAAGTACAGAACCGTGTAGCTCAGGCTGAACCCACTCTTCCGACTTCGGTTAAGCAGCAAGGCGTGACTGTGCAATCGCGTTCGTCCAACCAGATATTGTTCATAACTCTTGGCAGTGATGACCCCGAGCGTTATGATGCCTTGTACCTTACCAATTATGCTAATCTCAACCTTACCGACGAACTTGCCCGTGTGAAAGGCGTCGGCGAAGTCGAGGCTTTTGGTGGCGGACAATATTCTATGCGTATATGGCTCGACCCTGACAAGATGCGCGAGCGTGGTCTAACCCCGGCTGATGTGGTGTCGGCCATTCAGTCGCAGAACATGGAAGTGTCGGCAGGTAGTGTAGGTGCTCGTCCGAGCAAATCGAACGAAGTTTTTACTTATACCTTGACGGCGCAGGGACGTCTTACGTCTCCCAAACAGTTCAGCGACATTATATTGCGCACGGCTTCGGACGGCAGCCTTCTGCGCCTGAGCGATATCGCTACTGTTGACCTCGGCTCTAATTCGTACGCGCAGATTGCCCGTGTCAACGGACAGGAAACGGCGATGATAGGTATCAGCCAGCTCCCCGGTGCTAACGCTCTTGAGGTAGCGAAGGGGTGTGAGGCCAAACTAAAGGAACTTGCCGAGTATTTCCCGCCGGGTGTCAACTATCAGATAATGCTTGATACCACCCAGTTTGTGACGGCTTCTATCGACGAGCTTCTTATAACATTCCTGGAGACAACCATCCTTGTAATGCTTGTGATTCTTTTGTTCCTGCAGAACTGGCGTGCCGTTATCATCCCGATGCTCACGATACCCGTATCGCTCATAGCCACCTTTGCGGTAATGAAATGGATGGGCTTTACTCTCAATACATTGACTCTTTTCGGATTGGTACTCGCCATAGCTATTGTGGTGGACGATGCCATTGTGGTGGTGGAGGACTGCTCGCGATTGCTTGACGAAGGAAAGCTAAATGCCCGGCAGGCCGCAGAGAAGGCGATGATAGAGCTGCAAGGGCCTGTAATCGGTGAGGTACTGGTACTTCTGTCCGTATTCATTCCTACTGCTCTTGTCAGCGGTATAACGGGGCAGCTATATAAGCAGTTTGCACTCACTATCGCGGTTTCGACAGCATTCTCCGGATTTAATGCACTAACCTTTACGCCGGCTATGTGCGCATTGTTCCTGAAGCCTAAGACTCAATCGAATTTCTTTATATATAAATGGTGGAACAAGGTATTCGGTGCTACACTCAACGGATACATGAAGATAGTCGGTACTTTCCTCCGTCGTCCCGTGGTGGCCATTATAGCTTACTTCCTTATTACAGGCCTTGCATTCTGGGGGTTCCTTAAATGGCCGACATCATACGTGCCGTCTGAAGATATGGGCTATTTCATGTCGTCGATTCAGCTTCCTACCGGAGCATCACTCGACCGCACGGATAAGGTGGTGAACGACTTTGCCACGCAGGTACGTCAGATACCGGGTGTGAAGGACGTGATGGCTATAAGCGGGATGTCATTTATGGGAGGCGGTTCCAGCTCTAACATGGGTTCGCTGTTTGTAATTCTCGAACCATGGGGCGACCGAAAGTCAAAGTCGGAGAAGATAGATGCCATTATCGACAAGGCCAATGAGATAGGAGCTTCGATGCAAGAACCTATAATATTCTCTCTCAATCCTCCGTCGATTCCAGGTCTGGGTATGACTTCCGGGCTCGAGATGCAGTTGCTTGATATTAATGCACACGGAACTTCGCAGCTTAAGCAGGCTGTTGATGCCATACAGGCTGAGGCAGCCAAAGATCCGCGCATTGAATCGGTAAGGTCATTGTTTGAAGGGACCGTACCTCAATATGCGGTAAAGATTGACCGTGACCGTGCCAAGATGCAGAATCTTACTCTTGAAAGTATCTATACAACTCTTTCTGCCTTCATGGGTGGTTCATATGTGAATGATTTTGTTGAGTTCGGAAGAGTGTATCAGGTTAATATAGCTGCCCAAGGTGAGGCACGTAGCCGTATAGGAGATGTTTTGAAGCTGAGTGTGCGCAATGAACTTGGCGAGATGGTACCGTTCTCTACTTTTGCAACTGTAGAGCCTTCGCTTGGCGCGCCGACTGTATCGCGTTATAATATGTATACTACGGCTGCCGTTACGGCAACTCCGGCAAAGAACGTAAGCTCTTCTGACGGTATCAAGGCTATGGAAGAGATAGTACAAAAAGCTGTAGGCGAGAATTATGGCTATGCATGGACCGGCGAGGCATATCAGGAAACGCAATCGGGTACCACAATATCCTTTGTGCTTATTCTTGCCGTGATTGTCACGTTGCTGGTTCTTGCAGCACAGTATGAAAGTCTTACCGACCCTGTGGCGGTGGTTATTGCAATGCCGACAGCCATACTGGGCACAGTAGTTGGATGTATATTCATGGGACAGAGTATTTCTATCTACACGCAGATAGGTATAGTTCTGTTGCTCGGCCTTTCAGCCAAGAATGCAATTCTGATTGTGGAATATGCGATGGACTACCGTAAGGCCGGCGAAGAAATACGTCAGGCGGCCCTTGATGCCGGACGCGTACGTTTCCGACCTATCATGATGACGGCTCTGGCTTTCGTTCTTGGCGTATTGCCGATGCTGTTCGCTACCGGTGCCGGTGCGGCATCCCGAATATCGCTTGGTACTGCGGTTGTGTTCGGTATGGCGATTAATGCTGTGGTAGGTACGTTGTTTGTTCCTAATTTCTGGGAACTGCTGCAACGCTTTGGCGAGAAGTATATTACGAACTTCTTCCATTCTGCCAAGGGGTTAAGCGAAGGACAGGCGAAATCAGACAACGTATAGTCGCGATTATATAATAATAGCTTGTTAAAAAAATGTTACTGACCGCTCTGTCAGTAACATTTTTTTAAAGGAGCACTAAATATCATAAAATGGTGCGTGTTTAACAATTATTTATTAATCCCGCGCCATTTTGTAAGGATTTGAAGTACTGATTTTTCGTTGATTTTATGTAACTTTGCACGAATATTTAATAATACTAATCTAAAATGAAAAAGGTTGAACGCCTGTTGGCTGAAAAACTTCTCAAAATCAGCGCGATTATTCTTCAAGTCGATAATCCTTTTACTTGGGCATCGGGCTGGAACTCACCTATCTATACCGATAACCGAAAAACCCTTTCCTATCCTGACATCCGTTCTTTCATCAAGGTAGAGCTTTCACGCGTCATCATGGAACAGTTCAAGGATGCTGACGTCATAGCCGGTGTTGCCACCGGTGCCATAGCTCAAGGTGCACTTGTGGCCGACGAGCTTGGTTTGCCATACGTCTACATACGTTCTACCCCCAAAGACCATGGACTTGAAAACCTCATAGAAGGCAATCTTAAGCCCGGTCAGAAAGTAGTAGTTATCGAAGACCTCGTTTCTACAGGTAAGTCGTCCTTGAAGGCTGTTGAGGCTGTACGTGCTGCCGGCGGCAAGGTGATTGGCATGGTTGCATTGTTCACATACGGCTTCCCCGTAGCTGAAGAAAACTTCCGCAACGCTGGTGTCAAGCTTGTAACACTTAGTAACTATAACGCTATGATTGAGGCTGCGCTCGACACCAATTATATTCAGGCGTCAGACGTCGAAACCCTTCAGGAATGGCGCAAGGACCCTGCTAACTGGGCTCCAGGAAAAACTCTCTAAAAATGGCTACATTTACATCAAAACCTATAACAGTAAATTCAACCTCCGAGGCTATCTCGGAAAAATTCTCCGACCTTTCGCGTCTTCAGGAAGTTATTGACCGTATTCCAGCTGATGAGCGTGCCAAAATCGGCGATGTGGCTCTCACACCGGATGCAATAATTCTGAAGACACAGCAGGTAGGAGATATCACCCTCAAAGTGACAGAGCGTACTCCACAGCGTGTGTCGTTCACTGCTGTCGGGTCCCCTGTGCCCATGAACCTTGCCATCAACCTCAAGTCGCTTGATGCGGATGCCACAGAACTTACTACTTCTATGGAAGTTGACATTCCTGCATTTCTCAAACCCATGGTTGGCGGAACGCTTCAGAAGGCTGTAGACCAGTTTGGTCAGCTTATGGGCCGTCTGGCATAATAGTGTTATAATAATCATGAAGTCTCTCTCTTTCTTCATAAGACTAATAGTCATGGTTGCCTTTGCCGTATCGGCAGCCATGGCTTTCGTATCTTGTCATCATGTTGACAGCCATCGTCTGAATGTAGGGTATGTCAATATCACGTTTCTTACTGTTGGCGATTGGAATTTCTACGGAGTGAGTGGGGCTGCACAGCACAAACGTTTTATACTTCAAGAAAAGATTCCCACCGGCTTCCCTTATACCGCTCTTTCGAGCACAGGGGTTGGAGGCGTGCTTCTTTGCACTACTTACACGGCCGAACCTGTTGCCTACGACCTGGCTTGTCCGGTGGAATGCCGTTCGGACGTGCGTATCTTCGTTAATGAGAACAATGAAGCCGAGTGTCCGCGCTGCCATAGCCGATACTATATTTTTGAATCGCCGGGACATCCTATTTCAGGTCCCGCAGCCGAGGATGGTTTCAGCCTACAGGTTTATCGGGTAGGTCCGGGGCCGCGAGGCGAGTATATGGTGGTTAGTCTATGAGACACCGCAGCTACTTGCCGCTTTGGATTCTGCTTGTGGTGGCTTTTGCGCTTATCGCGGGTGTGTCGGTGTACAGCCCTGTTGAGATTTTTGGATATGAGTTGAAAGATTCAGGACTGGCATCAGTTTTTTCCGAAGAGTATAAAGAAACAGACGTCGGCAATGAAGCTCTGCCTCTTCCTGGTGCAAATCTTCCCGATACCATTGAGGATGTGTCAGGGGAAGGATGTAAAGTCGCCCCTCTTGATACTGCAGCAAAAACGATTCTGTTTATAGGAGACTCTATGCTCGACGGTCTTTACCCTCGTTTGGCTGCCTATGCCCGTCACAATGGTCATAAACTCTATGCAGTGATATGGTATAGTTCTACATCTGAAATCTGGGGTAAGTCGGGACGTCTCAAGAGCTACATATCACGTTTGAGTCCGGATTATGTCTTCATTTGTCTGGGAGCTAATGAGTTGTTTGTTAAGGATATCTCTTCCAAACGGGACAGATATGTCAAAACTTTAATAGGTGAAATCGGAGATATTCCTTATCTGTGGATTGGTCCACCAAACTGGAAGCCCGATACCGGCATAAATACACTCATTGCCTCAAATACTGCACCGGGTACCTTTTTCTTGAGCGATGGAATGAAATTTGAGCGTGGTAAGGACGGTGCGCATCCTACAAAGGAGTCAGCTGCCGAATGGATGGATTCGGTTGTGCGTTGGATGTCTGCGCATAGTGTCCATCCTATCAAACTTGATATGCCTACTAAAAAGTCTGACCGCGCTCATCGCGTTTTCGTTCATCAGCCTGGCGAATAATGCCACCTTATGCCGCTTGCGGCACAAATCCTTACGCCATGTTAACTGATTTTCTACATAATATCGGTCATTATCTCACATATTCCCCCGGCGAGCCAATGCTGTTTTCGTCAGGAACGTTCTGGGTGCTGTTTATGATTTTTCTGCCGCTATATTCTATGGTACATGGCAGAAAGTGGCAGATGACGATTTTTGTTGTGGCGTTCAGTTTGTATTTTTATTATAAATCGAGCGGATTGTTTGTATTTTTGCTCGTGGCAACCTCGTTGGTCGACTGGTTTTTATCTCGCCTTATAGTCCGTCTCCATTCTCCGGTACGTAAAAAGTGGTGTGTCGCAGCATCGTTGTTGACTTCCCTCGGGATATTGGCCTATTTCAAATATGCCAACTTCTTTCTCTGGAATATTAATGCATTGGTTGCCGGTAACTTTCAGCCTCTTGAACTGATTCTTCCTGTCGGCATATCATTTTATACTTTTCAGTCCGTATCTTATATAATAGATGTGTACAAGTGTAGGGTAGCTCCTACACGTACATGGCTTGAATATGCCTTTTTCCTCTCGTTTTTTCCGGCATTAGTAGCGGGCCCCATAGTGCGTGCCGATTATTTTTTGCCACAGATAGCCCGGCCACTACGTGCTACGCAGCGCGAAATGTGGGCCGGACTATGGCTGATAATGCTTGGAGTGATTAAAAAGGCTGTGATTGCCGACTATATCGCCCAGTATAACGACTTGATTTTTGATTCTCCCGGAGCATATTCCGGTTTTGAGACCTTGATGGGGATAATAGGGTATACCATGCAGATTTATTGCGACTTTTCGGGCTATTCGGATATGGCTATTGGTATAGCCATGATTATGGGTTTCCGTCTGGCACAGAATTTTAACTTCCCATATAAGTCGCGGAATCTTACCGATTTCTGGCGCAGATGGCATATATCGCTTTCGTCTTGGCTACGCGATTATGTTTATATTCCGCTCGGAGGTAATCGCCATGGTACCGTGCGTACTTATGTAAATAATTTTGCCACTATGCTCATCGGGGGACTATGGCACGGAGCCGCGTGGCGATTCGTCATGTGGGGAGCAATGCATGGAGCAGGCCTGGCGGTTCACAAGGCTTCAAGACCTTATATGGAACGCCTCGGAAACTCATGGCCGGTGAGAACCCTGTGTTGGTTGATTACCATGAGTTTTGTCGCTGCGTTATGGGTGTTTTTCAGGGCAGACAGTGCAAGTTCGGCCATTCACCTTATAAGGCACGTGTTTGTTGATTTCGACACTGCTTATATTATGCCTTTCGCGGCTGCACGCACCCTTTGGCTTGTACTTATGTTGATAATAATAGTAGCGCATTGCCTTCCGGTTAATTTTTGGCAACGCGCCACATTGTGGTTCATAAAGATTCCGTGGATTGTTAAGCTGATGCTGTTCTTGATTACTATTCAGATTGTTATAGAACTGCGAAGCTCGGATGTGACTCCTTTTATTTATTTTCAGTTCTGATTATTTCGTCGTTATGACGTAGTGTGCACTCTTCAGACCTTTTCCTTTTACTGTCACAATAATTTCACCTGGCTGACCGTCGGCTTTAACTACGCATAATGCCTTGCCGTCGCACGTGGTGCGTTCTGTACGGAAATATCCGTTCGGGTCCTTGGGGTCGGATGAACCGGTAGCTATAATCTTTCCGTTGCCCGTGCATGAGAATGTCAGCGGAATGGTTGCATCAGACCCTATATTCCCTTTTTTATCAACCACTTCTGATGTCAGGTAGATGAGTGACTGTGAAGATGCCGGTACGATTGACTTGTCAGCTGAAATACGGACGGTATAGGGTTTGCCGGCGGTTTTGAGTATTTGACGTTCGGCGATGTTGCCTTCGTCGTCATAAGCTATTGCTTCCAAGGTACCAGGGCGGTAGTCAAGTTGATAAATAGCCATAAACTTCGAATTGCGGTCGGTTGGTCTCTTTCCCATTGAAACTCCGTCTTGCAGCAGTTCTACAACAGGATAGTTTGATGCAATCTCCACATTGATTTGTTTCCCCTCGTGTCCCGGCCAGTTCCATGAATCTTTTGATGGATATACGGCCCAAAGTCCTTCTTTAATCTTGCCATTGTAGCCCTGCGGTTCTTTTACTGACAGATGCATTTTAGGGGTGGAAGAATACAATATCTCTCTATAATGGGATATTGGTTTACGCTGACCGATTATGTCAATGTCGCCACAGAAGGCGTTGTGCCAAGGCCATAGAGGACGATGGTAATGTTCACCTTCGGGGTCGCCTTCATACCAATAACGGCCTATTCCCGATTCACCGATGTAGTCTATGCCGGTCCATACATAGTCACCTATAACGTATGGCAGGTCATTTACCTTTTCCCAGTTCTTGAATGCGTCACGAGGATAGGATTCTGTCTGCCACATTACTTTTGCTGGCATTCGTTGGTGGTCGCCCTCCGCTTTGTGTATCATGTAATTGTAGCCGACGATTTCGGTGTTCGAAGCGAGCGGGTCGTAGATTTCCCATTCGGGGTCCCAGGCTGCGAGAGCTTGTGTTACAGGTCGTGTTCCATCGAGTTCGCGGCATTTTGAAGCCAACATATCTGCCCTTTCAACAGCAGCAGCTTCTTTGCGTTCGATGATTTCATTGCCTATGCTCCAGGCTATTACAGATGGATGATTGCGGTCGCGCTCTACCATTGCCGCAATATCGCGACAGCTCCATTCGTCAAAAAGCTCATGATAGTCGTGTGAGTTCTTTGCTGATTTCCATCCGTCGAAAGCTTCGTCTATTACAAAAAGACCTATGCTGTCGCACGCCTCAAGGAACTTAGGCGCAGGAGGGTTATGCGATGTCCTTACGGCATTGAAACCGGCATCTTTCAAGAGTCGGGCTTTTCTGACTTCGCTGTCATCAAAAGAGGCTGCTCCGAGTATGCCGTTATCATGATGTATGCAGGCTCCGGAAATCAACATGGGTGTACCGTTGATTTTGAAACCGCCGTCGGCACTGTACTCAATCTTGCGGAAACCGAAAGTTTCGCTTTCTGTTTCGACTTCATTATCAGGTAGCAATAGCTTTACTGTGGCATTATATAAGGATGGCGATTGCGGACTCCAAAGTCTGGGGTTCTTTACTGGGATTTGGTAAACACAGTATTTATTTTTTTCTCCGGGCAATAGCTTCACGTCAGTCTTCACAACATTAGCCATCCCTTCGAGAGAAATCTCTATTGGCAGGATGGTTGGAGCGTTCATTTCTTTATATTTTGTATTGACAATGGTGAACGCTATGTTTGCAACCGCTTTGTCAGACTCTACAATAGGTGTAGTAATGTGGAGACTCCAGGGTGCTACATACACATCAGCATGATGTTCGAGCCATACATGGCGATAGATACCTGAACCGCTATACCAACGGCTGTTTTTTTGGCGAGAATTGTCAATCTCCACGGCTATAATATTGTCGCCCTCTTTTAAATAAGGTGAAATGTCGCAGCGGAAAGAAGAATATCCGTATGGGTGTCCTCCGGCTTCGTGACCATTTACATAAACCTTACTGTTCATATAAGCTCCTTCAAAATATAGGTCGCACGGTTTGCCGACAGCATCTTTTTCGACGGTCAGGATTTTGCGATACCATCCTTTGCCGGTAGGAAGATAGCCACCGTCATTACCCGATGGCTCGTCCTTATTGAAGTCGTAAAGTACACTCCAATCATGGGGAAGCGAAATTGGTTGCCATTCATCGGATTTTATTTCCGGGTTATTGAAATTCAGGGAATCGGTCCTACTGAAAAGCCAGTTGTCATCCAGAAGAACGCGGTCGCTGTTAATGGCAAACGCCCCTAAGCAAGCAACGGCAGAAAATGCCGATGCCAATAATGATCTCTTATATCTATTCATGGTCATATAATTCAAGTGTTAGAAATGTAATCTTACATTATGCAAGCGCATGGGAATCGATAAACTCCATGCAACGCAAAGTTACGACTAATCCTGATAACACACCTCTCCCATTATTGCAAAACCATCGCATAATCAGTCATAAGATGTCATTATTTAATGAATACTTGTTCCATGAAGATTTCATAATCTTCAATATTTCCAAATACGGAACGTATATTCTCATTGGCATTTTCTTCGGGTAATGGTATCATATAGCATTCCCCTAAAGCTTGGTCGTAATTCTCAAAACAGGTCAGTTTCTCTTCAAATAAATGCTTTTTAGAGCTTTTCTGTTGTTTGAAATAATTGCATACAACGTCAATCAAAGGAGAATTGCCTTCCTTGAATTCATAAACGTTGCCTTCTTCATCTTCATCTTCATGGTAGTGGTTTTGCCATCTGATTGAATTGGCGTATATTCTTGCTATTGTTTTCGATGTGTCTAATAAATCCATAACATCCGGACTCTCTATTATAAGATAACGCTGTAAATTATCTATTTCGAGAGCTTCAGTTCTGTATTCCAGACCTGCATCAGAGTTATTAATAGATTTGAATAATTCTGATATGAGTATCATAGACTGTGGGTCTTCTACATTAGCCAGTTCGGATTGTAACCATTTGAAAAATTCATCAGAATTAATAAGATTGTTTTCAGATGGATGCATTCTGTCGATAAGTATACGCTTAACTTCTTTTTTCAATTTATAGTCGCCTATTAAAAGTTTGATTAGACCACTAAAGAAACATTGTAGACCGTGTTGAGAAAGAGTTGAGATGTCATAAGTGCTGAATTGGAACAATAGACTCCGTTTTTTGCCTGTTTTCGATATCAGCGTAGTGA
>PPYF01673078.1_pt1 | contig 15031 bp, 16 predicted proteins | sample 1559871 | NCBI WGS metagenome assembly PPYF01 (sample SAMN08240021, study PRJNA423297) | Human gut metagenome, whole genome shotgun sequencing project. | reverse complement strand
CTTCGTGATTTTGAGCAATACTTAAGGGAAAAGGGCAATGCGGACAATACGATAGCCAAGCACATGAAACAGCTCCGTACCTTGGTCAATGAGGCAATCAACCAGGGATATATGCACGCCGACGCTTATCCGTTCAGAAAGTACAAAATCAAACAGGAGAAAGGCAGACATGAGTTTCTTACCCCGGACGAGCTGAAGAAGCTGGAAACGGTCAAGGTGGAAGAGGAGTCCATGCGTCATGTGCTCGATGCCTTCCTGTTCTGTTGTTATACCGGATTGCGCTATTCTGACTTCTGCCAGCTCACACCTGAGAATTTCATTAGGATAAACGGCAAGCGGTGGCTGTACTTCAAATCCGTCAAGACAGGGGTGGAAATCCGTCTGCCGTTACATCTGCTGTTTGAAAGCAGGGCATTGGGCATTCTTGACCGTTATCCGGATATCGGAAGTTTTGCCGCTTTGCCTTGTAACTCGGAAGTGAATAAGCAGCTTCGAAAGCTGGCCGGATTGTGTGGTATCAAAAAACGGATAACCTACCATGTGAGCCGTCATACCTGTGCCACCCTGCTGGTTCATCAGGGGGTGGCTATTACCACTGTGCAGAAACTGCTCGGACATACTTCCGTAAAGACCACACAGATTTATTCGGAGGTACTTTCCAGCACCATTGTGCGTGACTTGAAAAACGTTCAAAAGGGAAAAAGAAAAGTAAAGATGTTTCCCGATAAAGGCTTGAGAACATCTGGTTTTATAGACAACCGGTAGATTTCATGAATCCTATTTGTTTTCTATTAATATTGTGACTCTTTAATTTCTTCGGATAATCGAAATTTTGCTCCTGATTATTTTTTTCAATATGGATTGAATATGGAATAGTTTTCACTATCTTTGCAGTGTAACCAGGAGCTTGATGGCAATAAATATTGTCATCAGGCTCTTTTTTTATTGTCTATCTGTCGAATAATGGAATCCCCCGTCTGGCTTCACAGTCTGACGGGGGGAGGTTAAATCCAATCAATAATAGTTTTGAAAGAATCAGGTCAACAAAGTATTGACAAAGATAGTGAAATATGAATAGTAAGCAATATGGATATGGATTTATTTTGCATATATATAAATTCTCGGCGTTTTTTTCAGGAAAGATAGGACAGTTGAGAAATAAAGGAAACAGGATGAATAATTTATCATATAATAATTAAACGGTGAATGTAATGGAGATAGATATTGCAAACATTATTAGTGCTGCCGGAACATTGCTGGCAGCTTATTTCGCCTATAATCAGTATACCAAAAACAAACTGACTGATTTAAAAGTGGAATATTTTAAAAAAGAAGAGGAAAGAAGAAGTTACCACCGCAGCGAGAACTCCGCCAAGGTGTTCGGTGAGCTGTGGCGTGTACTTTATGAAACGAAAGCAGACAGGGTATATATCGTACAACCCCATCCTTTAGGGCATATAGCTTTTCTTTCGGTGCAGTTCGAGGTAAAACGAAAAGGTATAGCCGGGATGCGTGAAAACATCCAATCACTTCCCATGAGTGAAGTGGCCGTTTTTGCAGAAAATCTCGCAAAGAATCTTTTCATGTTCTATTCAGATATTGATAACCAGGTTAAGGATAAGGTTGCCAAATCTCTATTATCAACAAATGGATGCAACAGCGTCGCTATTAAACGGCTTAATTCATCTCAAGATTGGGTTGGAAATATCTTTTGTGAGTTTACAGATGAAACAGATTTGAATGAAGATGAACTTCATAAGGTCTTGCATGAAGCAGCAGTTAACATACAATATATCCTACCGGAATTCAAAGAAAATAAAATCGAATAATTATAATTAATGAGTAGTATGGCTGACGTAAGAAAACTTGCACCGTTTATCCTAAAGTGGGAAGGCGGTTTTATTGATGATCCTGATGACTTGGGCGGAGCTACCAATATGGGGGTGACTATCGGAACCTATGAGGCATATTGCCGAAAGAAAGGATATTCCAAGCCTACAGTTGAAAGATTGAAAAATCTCACAAAAGAGGAATGGACGGAAATCTTGAAAACCATGTACTGGGACAGATGGAAGGCTGATGAGATAAAATCGCAATCAGTTGCTGATATATTGGTTGATTGGGTCTGGGCATCCGGTGCGCACGGAATTAAGATTCCTCAACGCTTGCTTGGTGTTACAGTGGATGGCATTGTAGGTCCCAAGACCATTGCCGCAGTTAATTCCCGTAATCCGCGTGAACTGTTTGACCAGATCAAGATTGCACGGTTTGATTTTATCGAGGATATATGCCGGAAACGCCCAGCAAACAACAAGTTCAAACGGGGGTGGATGAACCGCATAAATGATATCTCTTATGTTGGTTAGAGTTATGAACTGGGTAAGCCGGCATATATTGCTGGCTCCTTTCATGTGTCTGTTCCTGCTGTTCGGATCATGTGGCAGCTCGCATAAATCTGTCAAGTCAGACACTAAGATTATACAGAAAGATAGTACACGTGAATCTGTCAACATCGTATACGGATCAAGTACGTCTTTGAGCGAACTCATTACTACTAATAGTAACTATGTGATTGATTTCTGTATCTATGATACCCGAAAACCGCCCGATAGCCTGACCGGGAAACCTCCGTTACTGGCTGATGGGCATGTAGAAGGTGATTTCAGCAAGAATAGAAAGAAGGAAACTGCAACCAAAGACAGTACGGAGGTGAAAGCTGACAAGGAAGCCACTTCCACCAAACATGAAGAAACCAAGACTGAAGGGGTAAAAGAGAAAAAAGAATCCATGCTGCCTAAACAAATCGGTTTTGTCTGTGTTTGTGTAACCGTTTTGATTGTCGTTATGCTAATAGTAAAACATTGGCGCAAAAGACAATCTTCATCATAAGACTTTAAATTTATAAATTGGACTGCCCCGGCTCGTGATGAGTCGGGGCTATTTTTGTTATCTTTGTCGCCTATAACATTAACTTATGTATTATGGCTGAAAAAGAATCTTATTCCGAAGAGGAATTGAATGAAATGATCGTATGGTTCAATAACCATGCTGATGAACTTCCAAAAGAAATGCAGATTAACAAAGCGGCTTTCACTCCGGATTTGAAACTTACTGTTGAAAGTTGTATCATGCAGGCTAAGCAATGTCTGGGTAACTATAAGATGGCCGGAGCTTTCCGGATGCTCCAACAAATCAGAGAGAACCTTGAAAAGGCGGCCCAATAAGCTGCCTTTTCAATATCCTTCTGGAAACTTTCTTTACTTTACTTCAAAACACACCGATACTTCACTAAGTTTGCCCTTATGCAGTTGATAAACATAACATTCTACCATATTCCCTTTAAACTCTTGAAGTTTACTGTTTAAATACTCCTTTATTTTATTTTTACAGTTAAAATACATATTCCATTCTTTTAAAATCGGTTCATCTGGACCACTCCATACTTCTAACGTACATGGACAATTCTTTATAATTCTACTCATTATGAAATTGTTTATATAGATGCGACATTGCTTCTACATAATATAACCTCAAAGGTGTCATACAATTTATAGACATTATACTAAACAATAAACAAAGATTTCCGATATAAAAAAGTGAGGGGAACCACCCCCTCACCAAAGTCAAACCAAGCACTAAGAATTATGTTCTACATACTTGTGACTGCAAAGATATGAATTTTTTCGGCATTATCCAATAAAAAGAAATCCCCATGGCAGCTCAACCATGGGGATCAGGTGTCATAAGAAACAGCCATTAACCAGTAATGGACAGTGAGCCTATTTTTTCTCCTATTTCTTTCAGTGCACGGTTGAAGATACCTATTTCCTCATGATTCAGCGTATAGACCTTTCCTCGCACCTTATATCCATTTATGCGCTGATACAGCCAAGATGCACTCTTTCCAAAGTAGTTTCTAGCAATATAAGCCAAAGGCAATATCTCAACAGCCTCTTTTAGCTGTTCCCTGATTCTTAATTCCCGTTCTATGACATCCATACTGTTACTGATATCCTCCAGTCCCTGCATCATAAAGTTACTGAAGATGGTTTTCTCTTCATCCGTCAACTTCATTGCCTTTATTTCCGCAGACAAGGAATCGAATCTGGCCTTGCTTTCTTCGTCCGTTTTCCCTATATAGGTTTTCAGTTCTGCTAATTTTTCCTGTAAATTATCCATATCGTATAGTTTCAAAACCCCTCCCAAGAGGGGCTTTTTGTTAATCTTTCATCTTCAATAGATTGCCCAGCCTGTCGAGCAAAATGTTCATCTGTCGTTCATACTCTCCAGAAGTTGGAGCAATCACCGTTTTCAAACTTTCATAATCTGAAATCATTTTTTTAACTTTCTCAATTTCCTGCTTTAGCTCTTCATCTGTCATTGATTTGTGTTTAATGGTTAATACTCTGTTTCTTTATGACGATACAAATTTACATAATAAAAATATTATGTGCAAACTTTTAAAGAAATTATTCTGCCTTTTATCATATTTATTTCAGATTGTCCAAAATCATCCTGATAGCTTTGTCCGCGTGTACTTTCATTATAGACACATAATTGAATATCGGGCGGTCTTCCTTCATGCTTTGCCCTATGCAATACTCCAATGTGCTCAAGGGGATTCCCAAGTCGAAGCCGTGCTGGACAAAACTTTTCCTTGCAGAGTACAATGTAAAATCATGCCTTATACCTACTTCAAGAGCCAGGTTCTTCATTTTCCTTGTCAGAGTATTATAACAGCTCACATAAGTTCTGTATTTGCCGAAAACAAGTTTCCCAGTCTTTTTATCCATATACTTCATGATAAGAGGCATAGCTTCATCGGGAATTGTGAAACACACCATGGAATTTCCCTCTTTGGTGTTTCTGGTCTTTCTCCTTATATAGTTCACCTCGTCAGTATTCTTGAAATTATAATCCAGCATGTCAACCAGATTCATACCCGCAAGATAGTATGTCAGCATGAAGATATCACGCACTATCATCATGTTATGTTTCTTCACATCAAGATCTCGTAACCTTTTCAACTGCTCCACGGTGATGAAGGTTTCACGTTTTCTGGATGACGGTACTTTTGCGGTGACGAACGGATCAACCTTGAAATTGACATATTGCATCTTCTTCGCATAATTGATGAGTACCTTAAGCAAAGTGATATAGATGTTGATTGTCGTATTTGACAGACGTTGTTTTTTGAGAGCGCTTATATAACCATTAATTCGGATTGGAGTGATATGCTCCATAGGCGCCCCGGTTCCTGTGAACTGGATGAACTTGTTCGCTGCCAGCCTGTAGAGTTTATATGTCTTGCCTCTGTCCTCTTCATCTATCTGTGAAAGGTATTCATCTACCACCTCTTCAAATGTATGGCATTTGTCCCTGCCATTGTCTGTGATGAGCCTGACAAGCTGGGAACATGTCAGGCAATTGGAGAATTCCAGTTCCATATACCTCTCAAAATATTTATCACATATTTTTTTAAGCCGGAGATTCAGGATATCCTTGTCTGGGCGTTTCACTACCCTACCCTCTTTAAATTCACTAATCGAATCAATGATTATATCAGTGGGGATATATCTGGTTTGTCCATTGTGGGAAACCATCACTCTCACCTTATGTTTTCCTCCTGTTAATACTTTTGCAGGAACGATTACCAATGAAAAATTTGCCATAACTAGTCTTTTTTAGTAATAAAGTCGGAAATCTTGGACAAGAAAACGGAAACAAAAACGCGTTTTCGACAAGAATCCGACAAGAAAATCGTCGCATTTTTGACATTTATTTACTATAAACATTGATACTAAAAAGTGGCTTAATAGTTTGATTCTATATCATAAAATCCTGAAAATCAATATAAAAACATCGGGAGCTCGTGCACTCTTGCAGGCTCCCGATTTACAACACAAAAACTAAACTAGACTTAACTAAACTATTCTATTAAGAAGTTTCACAACTTCCCTTGTCTATGCTGCAAATATAAAAAGATTATTTCTTTTTTGCAAAAGGATATCGACAAAATATCAACTTTTATCATTCAAATATCACATTTTTCAAACAGAATGACTATTCAAATATATCTGTAACTCCTGTTTATAACTATCGGAAATCGGAATATACTCTTTACCGAAAACAATCCGCCCCCGATCAAGCACCTTAATTTTACTCTTTTGCACTATAAACGAGCGATGTACGCGAATAAAACGACTGGAAGGAAGCTTCTCTTCCATAGCTTTCATACTGATAAGTGACAGGATAGCTTTCGGCTCATCCTCCACATGTATTTTAATATAATCCTTCAACCCTTCTATATACAATATCCGGTCTAAAGCAATTCGGAGCAATTTATAATCACTTTTTACATATATACAATCATCCGCCTCATCGGCATCAACACCATTATCCGCCTTTTGTTTCAATTCATACCATTGCACCGCTTTATTCACTGATTGCAAAAAATCGACATAGCTGATAGGTTTCAACAAATAGTCCAAGGCATTGACTTTATAACTATCCAAGGCATACTGTCCGAATGCAGTAGTAAAAATAATTCTTGTTTCAGGACTGACCATGCGTGAAAACTCCAAACCGTTCAACTCGGGCATTTGAATATCAAGGAACAAGACATGCACCTCCTCGTGAAGAGGAATTTCTGTCATAGCTTGCACCGCACTGGAATACCTCCCTACCAACCGGAGGAAAGACGTTTTTTCCACATAGCTTTTCAGCAATTCCAAAGCCAGCGGCTCATCATCTACAATAGCACAATTCAGTATCATAAACTTTTAGTCTGTATAGTTAATATAGAAGAATATACCTGTCCGTTTTCACTGATCCCTTTTATCCATTCGTAATGTCCCGGATAAATCAGTTCCAACCGCTTGCTTACCTGTTCCAGCCCCACTCCACGCGGATACGCATCAGAGCTACATAATTACGGATAAAGTCCAATTCTTTTTCAAGCGGAACAAAAGTCTGCTGATTGTCATAAAGCACATGCCGCAACAATTTACTCAGCTCTTGTACTGCCTCTTGTGCCTTGTCACTATTAAAAGCAATCAAAGCATAGATATTATTTAATGTATTGAGCAGAAAATGAGGATTCAACTGGTTCTTCAAGTTTTTCAGTTCCGCTTCCGTCTTTTGTCTCTCCGCTTCTATCAACCGCTCTTCCGCCTGACGCCAACGCAGGCTGGTACGAATGGCCGCACCCAATCCGGCAACAAAAATCATCATCCCCATATCCCGCGCATAAAATATCCAACGGGGCGGAATATGACGTGCAAACTCAGGAGGCGGAGGAGCGCTTATACTTTCCAGAAATACATGAAGAAGCACACTCAGACAAAGTATCAGCACGGCATTGCTCAGAATATACTTACGCATTTCGTCCGTGAACATATAGCGGGGAACCAGACACAAGTAATTGACATAGAAGATAATAAAATAGCACAAAGGAACACAACTATGCCTCAAGAATTGGGCCAGATTGAAGCCGCTTCCACGGTCCATGAATACAAGCGGAAAGCCAAAAACGAGCAACCAACTGACAATATGGATACTCATTTCCAAAAAACGTCGTTGTGAAAATAACTGTTTCATACAGGCAAAGATAAGAAAGATTAGATTAGAAATAAGATTTCCATGATTCTTATTCCATAAAATAAGACTGGCAGGAATCAGTGAAGCAAAATTGATTTACAAAAAACATTATAAACAGATAATCGGGAAAAGACCGGAACCCAACTAGCATTCCCATAAATCAATTCTGCTTCACCCCCACACCTTTTCATCCCTACTCGTAACGCAAAGCGTCTATCGGATCCAAATCTGCAGCTTTCTTCGCCGGATACCATCCGAAAAACACACCGGTGACGGTACATACCAGAAATGAAAGCAACACACTCCAAGGCTGGATAAATACAGGCCAATGTGCTATCGTTTTAATCATAAAACTGGCTCCACAACCGATAATCACTCCTATCAGCCCCCCCGTGATACTGATCAGGATAGCCTCTATCAGAAACTGGCTCAGGATATCTACTCCTCGAGCCCCGACCGACATACGCAAACCAATTTCACGAGTACGCTCTGTTACAGACACATACATGATATTCATGATACCGATACCACCGACCACCAAAGATATACCGGCAATACAAGCCAACAAGGTAGTCATCAGGTCTGTTGTAGTGTTGAGCATACTACTCAGCTCCTGCTGGGTGCGGATGGTAAAGTCATCATCATCCGTTTCTTTCAGCTTATGTTCACGACGCAGAATGGTCGTTATCTCATCTACAGCCTCATCGGTCATATCTTCTGTCAGAGCCGAAGCAAAAATTCCACTTAGGTAAGTCTGTGCCAGCAATCGTTTCATCACCGTACTGTAAGGAGCCAGTACCACATCGTCCTGGTCCATGCCCATCGAGTTATACCCTTTTGATTTCAGCACACCAATTACCCGGAAAGGAATTTGATTACAACGAATCACTTTCCCTATCGGATCCGATCCGTCGGGAAAAAGATTATCGACAATGGTTTTACCGATAACACAAACCTTGGCTGCCGTACGGATGTCATTCTCGGTAAACATCTCCCCCTGTTCCACGGTGAGCTGACGTATGGTAAGATAATCCATACTTACACCACTCACCGAAGACGGGTAGTTGTTGGCCCCCGCAACAAGTTGTCCCGAAGAAGAAACGTTGGGACTAATGCCGGAGAGATTAGTACACTCTTCGCTCAACTTTTCATAATTTTCCAGTTTCAGTGTCTGCATGGCCGAAGGGTCTTGGCGGACCCCTCCACGCATCTCTGCTCCCGGATGAATCATAATCATGTTTGACCCCATCTCCGAGATTTGTTGCTGGATGCTCTTTTTCGAGCCCTGACCGATGGCAAGCATAGCAATGACTGATGCCACACCGATGATGATCCCCAACATGGTGAGGAAAGCGCGGAGCTTGTTGTTGGCAAGAGCCCGGAGAGCTATTTTAAATAGATTCGTTCCGTTCATAATGATTCTTTTTTATGGTTAGTCCTCATCATTCTTGGGCAAGGCAGCCAGCGCGGCAGCGGCCGAAAGTATCTGAGGATTGATGGTATCTTCCACTACATGTCCGTCACGCAAGCGGATATTACGGCTGCTATACTGGGCTATTTCGGGATTGTGAGTGACAAAAATAAGTGTACGGCCTTCGGCGTGTAACTTTTGGAAAAGTACCAGAATTTCGAAAGAGGTACGGGTATCCAGATTACCGGTCGCTTCATCAGCCAAAATAACGGCAGGATTATTCACCAGAGCACGGGCAATGGCCACACGCTGCATCTGTCCGCCGGACATTTGGTTGGATTTATGTTCCAAACGGTCACCTAGCCCCACGGCTATCAGTGATTCAATGGCACGTTTCCGTCTTTCGGAAGCCGATACGGACGAGTTATACATCAAGGGCAACTCCACATTCTCTACGGCAGTCGTCTTAGGCAACAGATTATAGTTCTGAAATACAAAACCTATTTTACGGTTGCGCAACACAGCCCGCTGAGGTTTGCTCATGGTACGCACGGACACACCATCCAACAGGTATTCACCACTGGTAGGGGTATCAAGACATCCCAAAGTATTCAGCAGAGTGGACTTGCCGGAACCAGAAGTACCCATGATAGTGACAAACTCTCCTTCATAAATGGTAAAAGAGATGCCACGCAGAGCGTGGACGGTTTCATCGCCTACCTGGAAGTTCCGTTTTATATTTTGTAATTCGATTATCTTTTTCATATGATTTATTCTTTCAATGTAAACGGAAGCATTACCTTTTATTACTTGTTCTTTTTCTTATTGCTTCCCGGAGGGCCTGGCATGAACGGACTTCTCTCACCTTCTCCGGCAGACGGCTCTTCCATTCCAGGCATAGCACCTTTCACTACCGTTTCTGTCACTACCGGCGTATTTTCAGTGATGCCACTCACAATCTCTGTCTTGCTGCCATCATGGTACTGGTGGTTGTTGAAGAGCTGCTGCTCGTGCTGTTCGTACTTCCCAAACGAACCTGTCTGACTACTCCTTCGAACACATCGTCGGGATAAGCATCCACGGTAAAGGTTACACGGGCTCCTTCCTCCACCCCGGCAATATCGGCTTCATCCACATCGGCCACCACCTGCATCTTGGTCAAGTCGGCAGCGATGGTGAACAGTGTCGGAGTTTCGAAACCGGATGCTACGGTCTGTCCTTCTTCCACATCACGGCTGGTCACCACTCCATCGATAGGCGAGGTGATGGTTGCGTATGACAGGTTACGCTCAGCCTTTGCCAGAGCCGCCTTGCTTTGCTCCAATGCACTTTGGGCACGTTGGAAATTATAAACCGTTTCTTCATAGTCCATATCGCTGATTAATTGCTTCTCGTGCAGTTTACGGTTGCGGTCATATAATTTCTTTTGGTAATCGTACTCGGCCTCATTGCCGTCATAAGTGGCCTTTGCCGACTGAAGTTCACTTTGCAGTGTCACTTTATCCATCTCGGCTATCAATTCTCCTTTCTTTACCACAGAATTGTAATCCACATAAATCTTGTCAATAATACCAGATACCTGCGTACCCACTTCCACCTCTGTCACCGGCTCTATGGTCCCGGTAGCAGTAATGAAATTGCTGACATTACCTTTCGTTACGGTTTCCGTTGCGAAATCGACCGTACTTTTTCCCTCCGGTCCGCCAAGCATCCAGTAACCGCCTGCCACGACCACTACGGCTACCGCTGTAGTAAGAATCATTTTCTTCTTTTCCATAATATAATATGTATAGCGTTATGATTATAATTTTATATCCTGACCTGCATAGAAGTTCAGTAGAGTCCGATCCAAGATAGCCATATACTTGGCCTGAATACGTTGCTGCTGTGCACTGAGCAGGTTATTTTTCTCGGTAAGCAACTCTACGGTATTCTTCATTCCCAAGTTGAATTGCTCGCTGACCATCTCATAACTGGCCTGGCTACTTTTCAGCTTACTCTCAGCCGCCGCATATTGCTCTTGAGCATTAGTAGCGTCCAACCACAGACTTTCTATATTCTTATAGAGTTCCTTTTGCTTGTTTATCAAATCGAGTAGACTACTATCATATTGCAAACGTGCCTTCTGCACAGCACTTTTGTTCTGGCGATTATCAAAAATCGGAATGTTTATATTCAATCCTATCATATTATTCCAGCCATATTTCATTTGTTTGCTCCAGCTATTATCACTGGCACTGTTTGTCATACTCCCCGTAGATGCACTCAGACTGATGGTAGGGAGATAGCCGGCTTTAGCCACTGATATGTCCAATTTGGAATTCTCTATGCTCAACTTGCTGCTTTGAATTTCCGGACGTGATGCCAAAGCCTGCTGATAAACATCCTCCTGAGCAGGTAACGGTTGCAAAACATGTTCATCGGCGAATTCGGGAAGAACCAAATCCATTTCTTCCGTACCATCCAGCTCCAACAACTGCTTCAACTGCAATTTATAGTCACGCAAGGAACTTTCGGAGATCACCAACTGATATTTGTCACTGCCTACCTGTGATTCCAATTGTGCCAAATCGGCTTTTGAAATACTTCCTTTATGAAAGAGTTCTTTGCCCCTGTCGTATGTAGCTTGGCTCACCTGTAAGGTGTTCTGGTTAATTTTCACCGACTCGTCGGCATAAAGTATCTGGATGAATATTTGTGCAATCTGCTCTTGCAAAGAGTTTTCTGTTTCGGCTACGGTAAGCCCTGCAGAACTCTCTTCCAGTGAGATTTTGTCCTGCTGCAATTGGATATTTTTCTCCAATGCATAGTCAATACAGTCGTCCAGCGTCCACTTTTTGGCCTCTTGCGCGGAAACCGAAGTGACCGCGACCCAAATCATTACGAAATATACTACTCGTTGTCTCATCCTTTTTACTATTTAATTTGTTTGTACAAAAGTAGAGGACTGTGATTTTTTTAGCAATAAATATAGATTTGTGGAATATTTCTATGGACAAAAACTTGCTTTTTACCGATAAAGTGTTTTTCTTTGTAATTATTACAACTTTAAGATAAATTTATGAATGATTCTTTGTTGACACGCATCTGGATATTCTATCGCGACGGCTTTCGCGAGATGACCTTGGGACGTACCCTTTGGACGATTATTCTTATCAAACTATTCATCATGTTCTTTATTCTAAAACTTTTCTTCTTTCCCTCCTTCCTTGGCGGGAAGACAACGGAAGAGAAGCAACAGTATGTAGGTGAGGAGTTAATAGAACGGGCAAATCCATAAACATTTAAATAAATCAGAAAGTTATGTTTGAAAACATTGACACTTCATTAATTGACTGGTCAAGAGCACAGTTCGCTCTAACGGCCATGTATCACTGGCTTTTCGTACCTCTCACTTTGGGATTAGCTGTGATAATGGGGCTCATGGAGACCTTTTATGTAACAACAGGTAAGGAATTCTGGAAGAACACAGCTAAATTCTGGATGAAACTGTTTGGAATCAATTTCGCCGTAGGTGTTGCCACCGGTCTGATTCTGGAATTCGAGTTCGGAACTAACTGGAGTAACTATTCCTGGTTTGTGGGCGATATCTTCGGAGCCCCACTGGCTATCGAAGGAATCCTGGCATTTTTTATGGAAGCCACTTTCATTGCCGTCATGTTCTTCGGCTGGAACAAAGTGAGCAAGCGTTTCCATCTGGCATCCACCTGGCTCACCGGACTGGGAGCAACGATCTCCGCTTGGTGGATTCTGGTCGCCAATGCCTGGATGCAATACCCCGTAGGGATGGCTTTCAATCCCGAAACAGTAAGAAATGAAATGGTGGACTTTGCAGCTGTCGCCCTCTCTCCCATGGCTATCGCCAAGTTCTTCCACACAGTGTTAAGCAGCTGGATACTGGGAGCCGTTTTTGTAGTAGGAATAAGTTGCTGGTATTTACTGCGCAACCGTCAGAAGGAGTTCGCTCTGAGCAGTATTAAAGTTGCTGCCGCCGTAGGTTTGTTCGCCTCTCTCGTCACTGCATGGACGGGGGATATTTCGGGAGTACAGGTAGCCAAAGTGCAACCTATGAAAATGGCTGCCGCTGAAGGATTGCATGATGGCGGAAACGGAGTACCCTTCACCATTGCAGGCGATTTGAAAATCCCCAAAATGCTTTCTATCCTTGCCACTCACGACATAGACGGTTATGTACCGGGTATCAACAATCTGCTGGAAGGTGGTTATCAGATGCCCGACGGTACAACGGCTTTATCGGCCGAAGAGAAAATTAAACGCGGACAGATTGCCATCGCCGCCCTGGATGCATTCCGCAAAGCGCATAAGGCAGGTGACGAAGCAAGTGCCGCAGCAGCTCGCAAGACATTGGACGAAAACGTAAAATATTTTGGTTACGGATATATCAAGGATCCTGCCCATCTGGTTCCTAATGTAGGACTTACTTTCTGGTCATTCCGGATCATGGTGGGGCTGGGAGGTTATTTCATCCTGTTCTTTATTATAGTACTGATTGTATCGAAAAAAGAGAAACTGGCTGATATGCGATGGTTGCAACGGGTGGCTTTGTGGACTATTCCACTAGCCTATATCGGCAGTCAGGCAGGCTGGGTGGTAGCCGAAGTGGGGCGCCAGCCATGGGCTATACAGGATATGTTGCCTATAGGAGCAGCCATCTCCAAATTGCAGACAGGTTCCGTACAGCTTACTTTCTTTATCTTCCTTCTATTGTTTACCGTTCTGCTCTTTGCTGAAATAGGTATCATGCTGAAGGCCATCAAGAAAGGACCGGAGGGAATTAAGAATTAAGGAATAAATGAAACAGGTGGAAATAATTCAGGCTGCGCAATAAATGGGCTACATACAGGAGATTAATTCCGCCATCAAGTCATTCTTTTTTTAGTTCAAGTTTCTCTAATTCTATTTTTCAATATTCAATTCTCAATTTTTAATTTAGAATATTATGGACTATATATTTCTACAAAATTATTGGTGGTTCCTAGTATCGTTACTGGGTGCTTTGTTGGTGTTCCTACTCTTTGTGCAGGGTGGCAACTCTTTGCTGTTCACGCTGGGACGCAATTTCTTTACCGGCTCCAATTTCCTGGTTAATAAAGGAAACATGGGTAATGAGCTGATGCCTGTCATCAGCAGTTGGGCAAACGGATGGCACGGACTGGATGCGCTGACCAATCCTTGGAATCTGGTCTTGGGATTTGCCGTATTCTTCCTGGCCCGCCTTTTGGGCAATCTTTATTTTATCAATAACATCCGGGATAAAGACTTAATCCCCCGCTGCCGCCGTCAGCTTATAACAGATGCTATTCCTTTCCTTATTCTATTTCTGGCATTTGTTATCCGTACTTTATTGGCTGATGGTTTCGCTGTAAATCCCGAGACAAAAGAAGTTTATATGGAACCTTACAAGTATTTCATCAATCTGATGGATATGCCTCTATTGCTGGTATTGTTCCTATCAGGCGTTGTCGGGGTACTTTGGGGTATCGGAAGGGCTGTCTTCAGCAAGACTGCGACCAATGGTATCTGGTTTACCGGAATAGGAGTTGTATTGACTGTATTAGCTTTATTGCTTTGTGCGGGATATAATAATACGGCTTATTACCCGTCCACAGCCGATCTACAAAGTTCGCTGACCTTGGCAAACAGTTGCTCCAGCGAATTTACCCTGCGCACCATGGCATACGTTTCCATTCTGGTACCTTTCGTTCTGGCCTATATTATTTATGCTTGGCGTGCCATAGACCGCAAGCCCATTACAGCAAAGGAACTGGAACAAGACGGACACGCTTATTAAAGAGTCTTAATGGATTATAGTGAAGGCATCCTGTTTTGCAAATAGCTGTAAACAGGATGCCTTTCTATGTTAAATAACATTGTTTCAACCTATAAAATGAAGAGAATATCTTGCAAATTTCCGAAATATCCGTACCTTTGCATTGTGTTTTTCATAGTATTAGATTTAAGGTTAACAAAGGTTGGAGCAAGGCGTTGCTCCTTTTTTTA
>PPYF01525828.1_pt1 | contig 15031 bp, 10 predicted proteins | sample 1559871 | NCBI WGS metagenome assembly PPYF01 (sample SAMN08240021, study PRJNA423297) | Human gut metagenome, whole genome shotgun sequencing project. | reverse complement strand
GGGCGAGATGCATTCAAGCCAAAACATGCATCCTCCGTGTCAATCAGCGGAGTGATTGACACGGGAGTGAACAGTAACTATTAATTACTGTTAACTGATTCTTTTTACAGTATTATAATTTTACTATAAATGAAAGGCAGAGTAAAGTGCGATTGCCTTTCTTCTCTGCCTTGTTGCTGTTTATAATAATCTTATGAAGTGAGTTTCAAAAGTAAATTTTGCCACTCACTTGTTTGTTACTGCTCACAGTATCTGTTAATATCTGTCTGACTCATCATAATCATCTTTTCCGCCATAGCAGTCATCTGCATTTTTGGAATTGCAGTTTGTGCTGTTCTTACTCTGATTTGAATAAGAATTTTTACTGGAATTCTTATTCGAACCTGAATTAGATGTTGAATTTCTGTTCTTACTCTGATTTTCTTCCTTCGATGAATAGAATCCATTCTGAGAATTTTTACTTGTGTTGCTATAATTTTTTGCCATGATACTTCCTCCTTATTTGGTGTTACTGTTCTTATTAACTGACAGTAACTATTTAGTACAATCTTTATTATCCCAAACGGAGGTCTTTTTATGCATTTTGTTTCAACCATATTTTGAATATTTTGCTTGCTTTTTCCAAATGCATATATTATACTGATTCATGTAGAAAGATTATTTTCTACAACCCCTTATTAATTATTTATACTCCCCTCAAAAGACCGATGGCTCCCCCATCGGTCTTTTACTTTTCTTTTTTCTAATATCGTCGGTTCCCACCGATCAGTCTGATCACGATCATAATGATCAGAAGAGGAACAAGAACCGGTGCCAGAAAACTGATGATTCCTGTTATAACAGACACAACTACTACGACTACAAATACAACTGCAAGAATCAGCAAAGCCTTCTTCCACCAGGTATCTAATCTGAACTCATGATAGGAACCATAAGAATGCTCTGTTCCATATTCATCCTTCTGTCCATAACCAGTATAGCTGTTCTGTGCCTGCGTTGTCTGATTGTACGAATTATTGAATGGACTCCTGTTCTCATAAACCACTTCTTCGTCTGTTCCATCACTTGCATCCACAATGGTTTTCGCAATTGCCCACGGATCGCCGAGCAGTTCCAAAACCTCCTGCTCGCTCTTTCCTTTTCTCATTTCTTCTATAATATAATCATCATAAAACTTAAGATGATCCTGAATTGTTGCCGCATCAAGCTTTCCATTCAAAGCTTCCTGTAATTTTCGGATAAATTCCTGTCTTGTCATATTCAACTATTACCTCCTGTTCCAAAGGTTACTGTTCACACGATGTGCGACCAGTAACTTCCGAAGTTCTCTTTAGATGTAGAATACCACACTGCCATTCTTTTTTAAACCGTTATTTTCCACTACATCTGTCGTTCATAATTTGTTCATTTATCATTTAAAAATCTTTCATCTTCTTATCACTTTTTCTTCATTTCTCTCACATATACTATAAGCATCAAAGGAAAAAACAAAAAACTTTGAATAAACTTTTTCATAATACATGCCGGGAACCAGTAAATGGTTACCCGGCATCCTCCCTTTTATGGAGATTTTTTCTTATTCCGGAACAACCGGATCATTTATCACTTCTTGTTTCGTTTCCTGTTGTATTTCCTCTTCTACAGATTTTTCCGCAGTTTCCTCTGTTTGCTGTTCTGTCGTTTGCTCTGTTTCTTCCTTGTTTTCCCCGTTATTCTCTTCTTTCGTCGTTTCTTCTATCTTCTTTTCACATGCTTTGACCGATTCCAGAATCTCCTGAACCCGTTCTTCCATCTCTTTCTTCCATTTCATATCTTCCAATGCTTTTTTTCTGTCCTGTTCAGTTTCACTATGTTCTTCTGGTATTGTTTTTACATCGTCTGCTTTCTGAGCTTGCACTGCCGTTTCACTTTTCCCAACTGTATTGTTGCCTTCTCTTCCCCGGCTCATCCCAATTCCTGCTGCCGCAATTACTGCCCCGGCAGCAAATAAAAGAACCGCCAGTTTGACATTCCGAAGTTTTACTTTCTGTTCCAGATTCCATTCCTCGCGTTCCTCCGGAAGATCACGTATCACCTGGCTGATCTTATCATAATGCCGTCTTCCGCCACCGGTACAACGTTCAATGATCCGCTCCAGTCTGCGTTCTTCACTTCTGCTAAGTTCCGGGATCTGCTCTGTATATGCCAGTAAAAACTGCAAAATTTTACCATATCCGAACAAATCCACGGAATAATTTTTCCTGCTGCCTGACGCTGTCGGGCGGATAAAATGACTTCTCACCGCTTTCTGCTGCATCTTCTTCATAACAAATTCATTTTCCTGTGCATCCGGATTCAAAAGCAGCAATTCTCCTTCTTCTGTCACAACAATACTATATGGGGTCAGACAACGATAACTCTGCCCACGTCTCGACTGCTGATACTTTCTTATTTCCCCTGCAATCTGTCGGAACCATTCAAATAACACTGCTTTATCCAACTGTGTATTATCCCGCAGATAATAAATCAAAAGTTCTCCCTGCAGGCAATCGATACTTGGCTGGCATTCGGTTCCTTTTTCCACGAAGCGAAGTACTTCATACATTTTTTCCATATTTAATTCTACTGCAATCTGTCATCTAAACGTGTGCGGCCCCACACCGCACACGATACAATACCTGTCCAATTGAAAATTATCAGAATCTGATACGAACTACTCTTCAGAATCTTTCCTGATTCTTCAGTCAGAACGACTGAAGTGTGACTCTCATATTAATTGAATTCTTCCAGTCTGTCAAGAGCTGCGGCAACAACTTTATCCATGTCATAATATTTATAATCTCCCAGTCGTCCGCCAAAGATTACATTTTCTTCCTTTTCTGCAAGCTTCTTGTATTCTTCAAACAATGCATTATTCTTCTCATCATTTACCGGATAGTATGGTTCCATGCCAACACTCCATTCTGATGAATACTCTCTGGAAATAACCGTCTTCTCCTGCTTGCCAAACTCAAAATGCTTATGCTCGATAATTCTTGTATACGGAACTTCACGCTCTGTGTAATTGACAACAGCATTTCCCTGATAGTTCTCACAATCAAGAACTTCTGTCTCAAATCTGACAGAACGATACTCCAATGCTCCCAGCTGATATCCAAAATATTCATCGATCATTCCTGTAAAAATAATCTTCTCTGCAATCTCCGGATTCTCTTTTCTGAATTCAAAGAAATCAATCCCTGTGCGAACTTCTGTCCCTTCCAGCATCTTCTCAACGATTGCTGTATAACCGCCAACCGGAATTCCCTGATATCTGTCATTGAAATAGTTATTATCATAAACAAATCGGAATGGCAGACGTTTGATAATAAATGCCGGAAGTTCTGTACACTTTCTTCCCCACTGTTTCTCTGTATAACCCTTGATCAGCTTCTCATAGATATCTCTTCCGCCAAGAAAAAGTGCCTGTTCCTCCAAATTCTGTGGATCTGTGATTCCTGTCTCTTTGCGCTGTTTTTCAATAATCTCTTTTGCTTCCTGTGGTGTGCGGATATTCCACATCTTACTGAATGTATTCATATTAAATGGCAGGTTATAAAGTTCATCTTTATAAACTGCTACCGGTGAATTGATGTAATTATTAAATTCCGCGAACTGATTCATGTAATCCCATATCTTTTTATCAGACGTATGGAAAATATGTGCACCATATTTATGTACATGGATTCCTTCTATGTCCTCACAGTAAATATTTCCTGCAATATGATCTCTTCGGTCAATCACAAGACATTTCTTCCCTTTTTTCTTTAATTCATGTGCCATGACAGCTCCATAAAGACCTGCTCCGACAATCAGATAATCGTATTCTTTCATTTACTCCTTCTTTCCGCAGAACGATTGTCTGGATCCGGTAAAATTCAGAGATAACCTTTCTGCCCTCTTTTTTTTCATGTTACGGTGCGTTTATGATAACACATTTTCTAATAAATTTGAATCTCTATCAAAAATACGGTATACTTAACAGCAAAAGGAGGATGAATTATGCTTATAAAAAATGGTTTTCTAATTGATCCTGCATCTGATACAGAACGTCTTGTCGACCTTCGCATCACAGACGGTCTGATCCAGACACTCGCAGATGCCGGAACTCTGACACCTGAAAATGGAGAGGATGAGCTTGATGCTGCAGGACTTATGATTTCTCCAGGACTTGTTGACACACACATTCATTTCCGTGATCCCGGATTTACTTATAAAGAAGATCTCCATACCGGATCTCTTGCAGCTGCTGCCGGTGGATTTACTTCCGTGATCTGTATGGCAAATACTTCACCGGTCATCGATTCTGTTCCGGTTCTCAAAGAACTGATGGAACGGGAGGCTTTGGAAGACATCCATATTTTCCAGGCTGCTGCTGTCTCCTGCGGACTCAAGGGTGAAGAGATGACTTCTATGAAAGAACTTGCCGCTGCCGGTGCCTGTGGATTCACAGATGACGGAATTCCTCTTAAGAATGCTGCCTTTCTCTATAAGGCAATGGAAGAGGCGAAGGCACTTGACCTTCCGATCAGTCTTCATGAAGAAGATCCTGCATTTATTGAAACAAACGGAATCAACCACGGACCTGTATCTGATGCGCTGGGCATCTACGGATCTCCTTCGATTGCTGAAGAATCTCTTGTTGCCAGAGATTGTCTGCTGGCGCTTCGTTCCGGTGCACAGGTCGTGATCCAGCATATCAGCTCCGGACAGTCCGTTGAACTGGTACGCACCTTTAAAGCTATGGGAGCAAATCTACATGCAGAGGCAACTCCGCATCATTTCACTTTGACAGATGAAGCTGTGTTAAAATACGGCTCTCTTGCCAAGATGAACCCGCCGCTTCGTACAGAAAAGGATCGTCTTGCTATCATTGAAGGTCTCAAAGACGGTACGATCGATCTGATTGCTACAGACCATGCGCCACACAGTACGGAAGAGAAATCCCGTCCTATCACCCAAACACCAAGCGGTATTATTGGTCTTGAGACTTCCCTTGCTCTCGGAATTACTTCCCTTGTACGTCCGGGACACCTGACATTAAGCCAGCTGATCGAGAAGATGACGATCAATCCTGCCAACCTGTATCACCTTCCGTGCGGTTCTGTCACAGAAGGGAAAGCAGCTGATCTTGTACTGTTTGATCCGAATGAGAAATGGATTCCTGAGACTTATGCCTCTAAGTCTTCCAATTCTCCATTTACCGGATGGGAATTGTATGGAAAAGTAAAATATACAATCTGTGATGGAAAGATTGTATACAAGGACTAATACGTAACTGTTACATTATTTTTATAATCTAAGAGGTTCCCTGCAGAATCTTTCATTTCCGCAGGGAACCTCTTCTTTGCTCATTAATCCTCGATCGCTGTTACTGTATAATCTTTGTCTTCGACTGTCTTTTTCAGCACTTCATTACTGATTTCGGAATTCAGTGTTACAACTGCTGTTCCGGCCTCATGGCTGACTTCTGCTGTATCAACCTGCTCAAGTGCCTCGAGAGCTTTCTTCACAGCCGCCTCACAGTGTCCACACATCATTCCTTCGATTTTCATTGTCTTTGTCATTTTTGTCTCCTCCTTGTTTTCTGACTCATTTTTGTCTGTTAAGACAATATCTGAAACAGTATTTTCTGCTGTTTCTACCTTTTTCATCTTTCTTTTTCTGTCTTTGCTGGCATCGTACATTTTAAACAGATTCAGTCTCAATGCATTTGTCACTACACAGAAACTGGACAGGCTCATTGCCGCCGCTCCGAACATCGGATTTAATTTCCAACCAAAGACCGGGATCCAGATTCCTGCTGCCAGTGGAATTCCTATCGCATTATAGAAAAATGCCCAGAACAAATTCTCATGAATGTTGCGCAATGTTGCACGGCTCATACGGATTGCCGCCGGCACGTCACTTAACCGGCTCTTCATCAGCACAACATCCGCTGCATCGATTGCAATATCTGTCCCCGCTCCAATGGCAATTCCCATATCTGCCCTGGTCAGTGCCGGTGCGTCATTGATACCGTCACCTACCATCGCAACCTTTCCTTTTTCTTTCAGCTTGCGGATCACCTGTTCTTTTCCTTCCGGAAGAACACCTGCGATCACTTCATCCACACCTGCCTGCTCACCAATTGCCTTCGCTGTGCGCTCATTATCTCCGGTCAGCATAACAACATGGATTCCCATATTCTGAAGTTCTTTCACTGCCTGTGGACTATCTTCCTTGATCACATCCGCAACTGCGATCATGCCAAGGAACTGCTCATTCCTTCCAAAGAACAGCGGTGTCTTTCCCTGCTGTGCCAACCGTTCTGCCTGTTCTTTTATGCTGGCAGAAATCTTCATTTTGTCTGAAATGAATTTAAAATTGCCTCCGTACAGCCAGTCCTCTCCAAGTTTTCCTGACAGACCATTTCCCGGAACTGCCTGAAACTGTGTGATTTCACTTTTCTGCTCTGCTTCCCCATTTTCTTCTGCCTTTGCAAGAATTGCCCGGGCAAGCGGATGCTCACTTTTCTTCTCCAATGCATTTGCAAAAAATAATAATTCATGTTCTGTCATTCCGTCCGCAGGGAGCAGATCCGTCACCTTCGGTTCTCCACTTGTGATTGTTCCTGTCTTATCCAGTGCGACAATCTCCGTCTTTCCTGTCTCTTCCAGCGAAACAGCTGTCTTAAACATGATTCCATTCTTCGCGCCCATTCCATTTCCAACCATAATTGCAACCGGAGTGGCCAGACCTAATGCACATGGACAGCTGATCACCAGAACAGAAATTCCCCTTGCAAGTGCAAATCCAACAGACTCTCCGACAAGCAGCCATACGATCATTGTGACAACTGCAATAGAAATAACTGCCGGAACAAATACTCCTGAAACTTTATCTGCCACTTTGGCAATTGGTGCTTTTGTTGCTGCCGCATCACTTACCATCTGAATGATCTGTGATAATGTCGTATCCTCGCCAACTCTCGTCGCCTCGCAACGCAGAAAACCTGACTGATTCATTGTAGCCGCAGACACTTTATCCCCTTCTGCTTTATCTACCGGTATACTCTCTCCGGTCAGGGCAGCTTCATCTACTGCACTGTTTCCTTCCAGAACAATTCCATCCACCGGAATATTCTCCCCCGGTCTTACAACAAACTGATCTCCTCTTCTCACCTGGTCAATCGAAACTTCCTGTTCTTTTCCATCACGCAGGAGCGTTGCTGTCTTTGGTGCCAGCTTCATAAGGCTCTTTAATGCATCTGTTGTCTTTCCCTTTGAATGCGCTTCAAGCATCTTTCCGACTGTGATCAACGTTAAAATCATTGCTGCTGATTCAAAATAAAATTCATGCATCAGCTCCATCACATGATCCATATCGCCTGCCGTCTGCGCAGCTGTCATAGCGAATAATGCATACACGCTATATCCATAAGATGCACCTGCACCGAGTGCAACCAGCGTATCCATATTTGGTGCTCTATGAATCATGCCTTTCCATCCACTGATAAAAAACTTCTGATTGATCACCATAACGATTGTCGTTAACAGGAGCTGCGCCAGCCCCATCGCCATATGATTCCCTTCCAGAAATACCGGAAGTGGCCAGCCCCACATCATATGCCCCATTGACAGATACATGAGCGGAATCAAAAAACACAAAGAAGCGATCAGACGCCTTTTCATCTTCGGTGTCTCCCTGTCTTTCAACGCATCTTCCGCACAGTTCTGCTCACTTTGATTCATCCCATGCCTTTCATTCTTTGCAGATTTCAACGTTGCCCCATATCCAGCTTCCTCAACAGCCGCAATAACCGCATCTACTGTTGCTGTGCCTTCCACTCCCATGGAATTCGTCAGAAGACTGACTGAACAGTTCTCAACTCCGGGGACTTTCCCAACTGCCTTCTCAACACGGGCACTGCAGGCTGCACAACTCATTCCCGTCACATTATATTGTTTCATTTTACTCCTCCTTCAAGTTGTGATCCGGACTTTTTGTGCCGGATCTCTCTTCAGATCTTTTATCGCATCAATTTCTGAAGTGTCGTCACGAGCTCGTCAATCGTTTCATCTTTTCCATCCCGGATATCATCTGCCACACAGGTCCGGATATGGTTTGCCAAAAGCACTTTATTGAAACTATTCAGAGCCGCATTCACCGCAGATACCTGAATCAGAATATCCGGACAATACGCGCCTTCTTCAACCATCCTTCGAACTCCCCTGACTTGTCCTTCAATTCTACTCAGACGATTCATCAGATCTTTATATTCTTTTTCCGGTCGATCCTTTGTCTTGTGACAACATCCCGGACAGACTTTCTTTTCTTCCATTGTATTCCTCCTGTCGTATAACCCCCAGGGGGTATATTTTCTAATTATTAATATATACCCCCTACAGGTATATTTCAAGTGCTTTTTAACAAAAAGTTACTGTTCATGCTACGTGCGGCCGGCAACAACAAAGAAGCTGTCATGGAACATTTCACAATTGTATCTATGTTCCATGCAGCTTCTCTGCAATCCATTCTTATGTTCGTTATTATATTTCCTAACAAATCTGTCTTATTCTACACTCTTGAGTGATTCAACCATGTTAATCTTCTTTAACTTAAAATACATCACTCCATTAACAAACAAAGAAAAGGCCACTGTCAGAAGAAAGGCATACAGGAAACTTGGTGGATCGATATTTCGTCCAAACATAACCGAATCAATCTCCACTGTCTCAACAATAAAACGGTGCAGAATTTTTCCGATCACCAATCCCGCCAGTGCCCCAATCAAGGTCAGCAGGATATTCTCTCTGTAGACATAAGAAGAAACTTCCTTGTCATAAAATCCAAGTACCTTTAATGTTGCCAGTTCTCTCTTGCGCTCTGTAATGTTAATATTATTCAGATTATACAGCACTACAAATGCCAGCATTCCTGCAGAAATAATCAATACAATAATCACGATATCCAGACTCTCCAGCATATGATCCACCTGCTTTTTCAGGCTTGTCGTATAGCTGATGCTAAGTGTTCCATCACACTTCATTACATTTTCGCCGACATCCTTTGCCTCTTCTGTTGTACGGTCCTGAGTTCTATAATAAATCGAATTATAGTCCGGAGCCTCACCGAATGTCTTTTCATAGACTTCAGATGTCATATAGAGATAATGTCCCATATAGTTCTCACAGATTGCACTGATCAAGACTGTTTTCTCTCCATCATCTGTATCAATCGTTAATTTATCACCGACATTGACTTCCAGCAGTTTCGCTGCTTTTTCAGTCAGGATTGCTCCTTTATCCTCCAATGAATAAATTTCCTTTGTCTTCCGATCCCGGATCACGACAAACTTTTTGAATGCTTCCACATCTTTTGGTACATCTAAATAAACTTCCTGAGAAGACTCTCCTGAACTGACCTCAATATTTTTCAAAAGATTTTCTGCAGTCACTGATACCTTCTTATCCGCATCCAGTTCTTTCTGGACATCATTTCTCTCTTCTTCTGTCACATCTTCCTTTAAAATAACGTCTCCATCATAAAGCTGAATCTGTTCGTATTGAAGCGGAACGATTGCTGAAATAGAATCTTTTAATCCAAAACCAAACAACATCATGCCCATACAACCGCCAATTCCAAATACTGTCATGAAGAAGCGTTTTTTATATCGCACCAGATTGCGCACGGTTGATTTCCACGTGAAATTCAGATTTTTCCAGATAAACGGAACTCGTTCCAGAAATACTCGTTTTCCCTGTTTTGGTGTCGGCGGACGCATCAATTCTGCTGCCTGCTCTCGTAATTCTTTCATACAGGAGAACAGTGTTGCGATTACTGTACATGCAAGTGCCGCTGCACATGCTGTTACAGCATAATACAAATTATATGGGATCACAACATCATACATATGACGATACAAGATCTTATATGCAGTGATAATGATATATGGAATTATCTTTTCTCCAATCAGAATTCCGAAAACACCACCGGTTAATGTCGCAAGGATCGCATACCAGAGATATTTTCCAACAATTGAAGCATTTCCATATCCGAGAGCCTTCAAAATACCGATCTGCGTTCTCTCCTCCTCTACCATTCGTGTCATTGTTGTCAGACTGATCAATGCTGCAACAAGGAAGAAAATGAGTGGGAACACTTTACCGATTGCCCGCATACGATCTGCATTATCTCCATATCCACTGTATTCTGTCAGATTGTTCCTATCATAGACATACCACTTTGGCTTTTCAAGATCATCAATCTTCTGCTGTGCTTTCGCAAGCTCTTCTCTTGCTTCTGTAATCTGCCGCTCTCCATCTTCAATCTTCTTCTGAGCTTCTATACGACCTTCCTCATACTCTGCCCAACCGTCTTCCAGCTCCTTTGTTCCGCTGCTTAACTGCTGCTGTGCCTCCTCAATCTTCTTCTGTCCCTCACTGATCTGCTGCCATCCGCTGTCAATCTGCTGCTGACCGGATGTAATCTGCGCCTTTGCCTGATCTATCTGCCGACTTGCGGTAAGGATTGCAGCATCTCCCTGTGTCAGCACATCCGTCAGTTTCTGTATATTATCCTGTAATACCGGAATACCCGCTTCAATCTGAGCTATCCCGGCTTCAACTGCTGGAAGCCCTTCGTTAATCTGCGTCAATCCGGCTTCGATTTTTGTCTGGTTTTTCTGAATCTCCGCTTCGGCAGCTTTCGCCTCCAGTTCCATTTTATCCAGATTTGCTTTCCATTCAGTCAACTTCTCTTCCATTGCTGTTTTTTCAGCTTCCAACTGTTCTAACTGAGCTTTTAATTCCGGATCTTCTTCTCCTGCTTCCTGCTTCCGGTCGTATTCTTCTTTCAGTGCCTCATAGTTCTGTAGAAGAAGTTCATACTGTGTATTTAGTTCTTCATAAGACTGTTTTAACGGCTGATAAATCTGCTGATACGCAGACTGATAGTCTTCTGCCTGTTGCTGCAATTCTTCCTTTGCTTTCAGAAGCTCATCTTTCTTTTGCTGCATCTGTGTCTGTTGCGCTAAAAGTTCTTGTCTCTGATCTTCCAGACTTTCTTCCTGCTCTTTCAGTTGCGCCAGCTGATTTCTTAATGTTGTAAGTGCAATCTGTTTTTCGCTAAGTTCCTGTGCTCCCTGCTCAACTTGTGCTTTGGACTGATTCAGCTCCTTTTGCTTTGATATCAGAAGATTTCTCGACTGCTCCAGTTCAAGCTTCGAAGCTGCCAGCTGATTTCTTCCTCGTTCAAGTTCTTTCTGCACTGCATCAAGTTTCTCTCTTGCACTTGCAAGTTCTTCTTCCGCCTCTTCTTTTCCATCCGCCAGATCCTGCTCTGCCTGAGCTAACTCTTCTTGTGCTTCATCCACTTTTTCCTGCGCTGTCGAAGTAATCTCATCATATCTGGCCTGTTCTCTTTCCGCTTTAATTGCCTGAACCTTTTTCAGCACAGAATCCACATGTTCTTCATATTCTTTCGTAAATGCAGTTGCTTCCTTTGCACCTTCAACCTGCACTGTAATCTCTGTATACACATCTAATGAAAATGCTTTCTCCGGAACGCAAAGAAAAGCACTGACACTTCCATTTCCGATTGTTGTACTGCCTCTGTGAAATGCAATATACTCCGGACTGCTGACCGTACCAACAATGGTAAATGTATCTGTCTTAAGTGTATCTTCCAAAGAATCCGAAGTCCCACTCGATAATGTGATCTTATCCCCAATCTTCAGATTCTTTCCATCCAGATAATCTGCATCTATTACACATTCATTTTCCTTTTCCGGAAGCCTGCCATCTTCTAACTGAACTTGATTCATCTTATCCTGGAGCGCCATAACATGAACTGCTACCTGGTTTCCCCGAATCGTACAAAGTACATCTGTTGCATAGCTTCCTTCTGCATCCAATACACCATCCACAGCACGAATTGCATCCAGATCATCTTCTGTCAGTCCCATTGTACTCATTACCTGAATATCCATCAGGTTCTTCTCATCGAAATATGCATCTCCTGAATATCTCATATCCGGCTCTGATGCACGGATTCCGGAAAAGAATGCACATCCTATCGCAACAATAAAGAAAATGGATAAAAAACGTCCAAGGCTATGACGGATCTCCATATAAAAGTTTTTTCTTAATGCTTTCTTCATCCACATCCCCTACCATTCAATTTCATCAATCGAAGTCGGATTCTCATTAGATTCCATTCTTGCTACCTGTCCATTTTTTATATGAATCAATCGATCTGCCATCGGCGCAAGTGCCTGATTATGTGTAATGATAATAACTGTCATTCCCTTTTCTCTACACATATTCTGAAGTAATTTCAAAATTGATTTTCCTGTATTGTAATCCAATGCACCTGTTGGCTCATCACAAAGCAAAAGCTTTGGGTTCTTCGCTAATGCTCTCGCGATTGAAACTCGCTGTTGCTCACCGCCGGAAAGCTGTGCCGGAAAATTATTCTTCCGTTCCCCCAGACCAACTTCCTCCAAAACTGCCTGTGCATCCAACGGATCCTTACTGATCTGCAACGCAAGCTCAACATTTTCCAATGCGGTCAGATTCGGCACAAGATTATAAAACTGAAAAACAAATCCGATGTCATCTCTGCGGTATCCTGTCAGCTGTTTGGAATTATAAGCTGTAATATCTTTTCCATCTACATACAGCTTCCCGCTTGTTGCTGTATCCATTCCGCCGAGAATATTAAGCACAGTTGTCTTACCTGCACCACTTGGTCCAACGATTACAACAAGTTCTCCCTGCTCAATCGAAAAGCTGATGTGATCCACTGCATGAATCTCAACTTCACCCATTTTATAAGTTTTCGTGATATCCTGCACTTTAACGAATTCCTTCATCTACATTCTCCTGACTCTTTTTCTCTTCTTCTGCATCTCTCCTGGCAAGCAGTCTGTTACTCTTTTCTTCGATTCTCTACAGGCGCAGTTTCTCCCACTCTTCTCCTGCACCGAATGTCTCATGAAAACGTTCCGGAAGCGGTGTATCCTGGAATAATTTCTTCTGATACTGTACGATCAGACTCGCAGCTAACGGCACTGCACCTGAATATTGCCGTTTTAAAACCTTACAATATTTCTGACATAACGGATCTGGCTTTACACTCATCACTATGTCATGCAATGAATCGTATTTCCCCACTGCCTTCATCCCAAGAAACAACGCTTTTCGCTTTCCAGATGTCGGTGCCAGAAACAGCTTATGATAAAAAACCATCCCTTTTAATGCCTTATAGATCTGCTCGGCTGTTACATCTTTGAAAAATGGTGCGATCACTTCCGCATACTCCATCTTCGGCTGAATGTGCTTTGCTGTCAGATAGCGCAAAGGATCATGATAATCTTCCGTCAGCATCATTCGATCCAGTTCCATCTCAATCTCATTGTGTGAAACTCTTCCTACCTGCATAATTTTTTCAACATAAGGATGACATTCACTGTCTAAAGCAAAATGACAGATAAATCCATAAATATATGCACGAGCCGCTGCCGGATCTTTTGCTTTCTCAATCACTTCAACAGCATGATGGAAAAACTCATCGGCAAATTGTTCATGAAGTGTATGCCCCTGTTCATTCACCGGATCTTTCTTTAATGCATTATAATAAAATAAGATATCCGGTCCATGTAACCCAATATCAAACAACTCTCTATGCGCTTCTATAGAATTCTGAAGGGGTCTTGGAAGTGCGCTGAGCACCTCTTTTCCGAATTTATAATGTGCGTATGTTGTTGGCATAAGAAACCTCTCCTTTTTCCGAATTTTCTTGTTAAGATTTATAATTACTCATATTATTATATTAACACATTCTTCCCTGTCTGACAGTAATTATCTTTATAAAAAATATGTGAAATGATATTAAAAATGCTAATTTTTTACGTTACTGTTCAAGGACTAACTGGACTTAAGAAAACCGATGGTGTAAACTGGGAAACAGCTAAAGCCATCGGTTTTCTTTATCCAAATATCCTGGACACTCTGTCAAATATATTTTCTGGTGCAAGGCATTCCTGATGATCCGTTCCATAATTATAAAAGGTCCGGTCATGATCGTGTAAAAGGATCCCCTGGACATGATTATCCACAATATAAAAAAATAAAAATTCGTCACTTTTTACAATGACTTATGCATACCCTTGAACAGTAACAGGCAATCGTATGGATCATTTTTTTTACATCCAGTGGTTTGGCCAGATGTGCGTTCATACCACAGTCCAGTGCATGGCGTACATCCTCTGCAAAAGCATTAGCGGTCAGTGCGATAATGGGAATGGAAGAAGCATCCGTCCTGTCAAGCTTCCGGATCTGGCGTGTGGCCTCGTATCCGTCCATCAGGGGCATCATAATATCCATAAGTATCACATCAAATGTCCCCTCGGGGTGACGGGAGAAAAGTTTTACAGCTTCCCTGCCATTGGATACTGCAGTTACCACAGCACCTTCCTCTTCAAGGAGTACCTGTGCCACTTCTCTGTTTATTTCATTATCCTCTGCCAGCAGGATCTTTATGCCCTGAATGGAGTTTCGCTCAGATTCTGGCTCAGAAGAGATATCCGTTTCTTCTGCCTCTTCAAATGGCAAAGTGATCACAAAAGTACTTCCGATACCCGGAGTACTGGAAATCTCAATGGTACCACCCATCTGTTCAAATAGCGCTTTGGCAATGCTCATCCCCAGTCCGGTGCCATGATATACACTTCGGGCATCCATATTCTCCTGAGTAAAGGGTTCAAAGATCTTCTCCAGATATTCTTTGTTTATGCCGATTCCCGTATCAGAGATCGTCCATCTGCAGACCAGCTTATGATCATGGGAAGGGAGAGCATGGATCTCCGTATGGATTGCCCCATTTTCTCTGTTGTATTTGATACAGTTACTGTAAATATTCATCATGGCACGACGGAGGTGCAGAGGGCTGCCGTATACAAAGGGATGTTCGTATATCTCCGGTGCGATATGAACGGTGAAATCAATGCCGTTTTTCTGTGCCTGCATAT
>PPYF01671241.1_pt1 | contig 15032 bp, 13 predicted proteins | sample 1559871 | NCBI WGS metagenome assembly PPYF01 (sample SAMN08240021, study PRJNA423297) | Human gut metagenome, whole genome shotgun sequencing project. | reverse complement strand
CTCTCACAGATTCCTTACTTCGAAATTTTAATGATGAATTTCCACAAATATTCACTTCCAACCCAATTTTTAACGCTACGTTATAAAAGGGCATCAAATTTCGAACATTCGGACTATAATCACCAAAATAACCAAAACATAACTCTTCAAAGTTAATTGGTAACAATTCTCTTTCATAATATGACGGTAGTGGTTGCCATTTCATTCTATCTGAAAATGCAGGAAAAGCTTTCTTCTGATACATTAAAGTCAAGGGACTTACATAATAAACACTATCACTCTTAGATAGAATTCTAGCCTCTTCTTTTTTTACTTTATTATTATGACATAATCCAAAAATATCTGCATACCAAGGATCTTCCCATATCTGAATCCAATGTTTTGCAAACAAATGTTTTGATTTCAATAAATTTTCCACAAGTTTATGGCTAACGGGTGGATATGCTAATGAAATCACACAATCATATCTTTCTTTTGATTTCCAATTTTTTGCACGAAAATACCATATAATATCAGTTCCATAGGTCCCATAAGCTTTTCGAATATTTTCTTTTATTTGTGATTTAAAAGATTTTTTTAATGTATTGATTGAATCATGTGTTATATTATCTGTGTTCTTGACATACTGAGCATTCTTTCTTGCTCCTAACTGTTCATACAACGAAGCATCATATGTATACAATTTATGAACCTTTGGTATATCAATTCCTGTATCTATATTCTGATTTTTATTGCTTACCGTTAGTAATTCAACAGTATGTCCGCCATCCACCAATCCTCTTATATAAGAAATATGGCATAAGTTAGCAGAAGAATTAACTTGCAAGCAATAGCCAACAACCACTAATATTTTCATTTTAATCTCCATTCTGCCGCCTTTCAATTGGTGGCATAAATAGTAATAAAAGTGTTTCAACTTTTTCTTTTATTTATCTATTAAGCTTAAAGCACAAAAGAATTGTTCTACTTTTTTTACAGTATTCTCTGTACTAAACATTTCCCCACGTTCAACAGCTTTCTGTTTATAATGCATTAATAATTCTGGGTTCCTTAGTAACTCTTCAATGCCTTGATATAATGCATCATCATTATTACTTGTCACAATACCATATTCATTTTTATCCCCTAGCATTTCCTTCATACCAGATACCTCTACTGTGCAGACTGGTGTCCCTACAATCAAAGCTTCAGTTGTTGCAGTGGAAAAGCCCTCAGAAAAACTTGCACATACAAATAAATCACAATTAGCAACATACTTATAAGGATTGGTCTGATAACCTAAAAAAGTAAAATATTTTTGCAGACAATTCTCTTTTAAATAGTGTTCAATTTTCCCCTGTTCGGGTCCAACACCAAGTACATACCAATGAACCGGATATCCTTTATCTCGCAATCGCTTTAAAATTTGCGCCATACGATCAAATCCTTTATTAGTAACCACCTTACCAACACCAATCAAATTCAACTCATTCTTATGGAATATAACATTTTCCACTGTATCCATCGACTGTTTCTTTATTTTTTCGCTTTCATTTGTATTGTAAAGAACTTCGACGGGATTGCTAACTGAATATAAAGAACAAAAATCTTTTTTTACAGTCTCAGATACACAAACAGTACGGTCAAAACTTCTGTAACACTTTTCTGATTCTCTATAATTACGAAAAGCTCTGGAAGCATTCTTTCTAGTCTTTTGTTCAATATGTATCCATGAAATCAATTTGGTATCTTTGTTTTGGCATCCACTTATAATTCTAGCCGACGGACCTTCTAAGTAAGCAATTTCTATATCGTATTTATCCTTGATTAATAATGTATGCAATGCTTTTGGTGTTAATAATTTCATCAAATGAGAATTACCAGGTACAGCCTTTTTAAAACAATTAATAAGCTTAATATTTGGTGAAAGAAATTGCTCATTAACACCACCACCAAATAACGACATAACCGTAATTTCAAACCTAGTTGTATCCATATTATTTACTAAATTTATCAATACCTTTTCTGCTCCACCAACCGATAAATCATGAATTAAAAACAGAATTTTAATCATTATTACATCCTCTAATCTTAAAATATTTTCTTTAAATATTTTTAAAGTCTTTCTTTAGCCTAATTCATAAAACAAATGATTATTCCTCTATCTGTCAAGATTTTGACGAATGTATCACTCACTCGTCATGTTCATGATTTATAGAGTCGGTAAAATATTTCTAATATTGCCCATAAATACCTTACATTTCAAAAAGTATCTAAAATAAAACAAATACTCTTTCATGACTTCCTTATTTTCAACAATAACCTTTTAAAGAAATATAAGAATCCCATGTCCATCAAATCATACGTAAGAAACTCATATATATACTCAGCTTTTCTACCAAAATGTTTTCTAATCCAAAGAAAATATTGGGGATTTCTTAATTTTTTTTTCAAATTATTAAGATTTTGATACTTGATTTCCAAATCCTTTGTTCGACCGCCTTCCACCCAAGTACCAGTACCATAATGGTATAAGTATTTATTCCGAACTCCTGTAGAGAAAATAATTGTTCCATCCTTCATAATCTGTGTTTGATTATTTCTTCTAAACTCAGAATAATATTCTTCTAAAGCTTCCGTTTCAATCTGCGTACATACTTTATTGAAAATACCTGATGTAAAATCAAATTCCATTTTAAAGTAATTATCTAAAAGATAACCGATAACTGGAGACTTTTTAATAGCACCAAACCCGTATCCTGTACCAATAAATCTTTCATTGTGAAATAAAAAGAAAGCAAACGAACCATTTGTCTCTTCTAATAACGAATCTAATGGTGCCGTCAATTCCACATCCGTATCGAGATATACCCCCCCTGCTCAAAAATAACTTTTAGCCTTGCAATATCTGCTACAAACGCCCACTTTTTTTGGAGATATGCCTGCTTCGAACGCTGACAAAAATTAACATCAAAATTATCTTCTGTCCATTCGACTATTTCATAATCTGGTGCAAACTTTTTCCAACTACTTATACATTTTTTTATTAGTTCTGACTTTTCACCTTTTCCAAACCAAAACATATGTATCGTTTTAGGGATAGATGATATTCTCTCTCGTTCATCACACATAAACAAACTTCACATTCTAAAGACACTAGAAAATGTCCAGTCACCACTTTTAACTCTATATCTGAAACTTTGTATTTTCACTCTAAAATATTGATAATTAAATATTCTCCATTTTTTGCTCTTTATCAATAACTTCATAGGATCATAAGTCTTATCTGCAAAACTATTAGGTATGATATAATAGTTTTTTGAATCTAAATCTAATCGTTTATCTTTCATTCTACGCTTTTGTAAATGAACATAAGGATATTCGATCTTTTTAAGTCCATTTTTATCAAAATATAGCTGAAATAATTTTCCGTTTTCAACCATAAATATAGAATTCCTAATATCACTATGAAGGTATTTATATTCCGTGATGTCAAATGTTACTAACGAAAACTGAGTACAATACGAATTAACATCTGCACCCATATTCTCAAGAAGAATCGAACGTCCGGATTGAATATAAATCTCATTTACATTGTCAGGCAACCATTCATCAAAAGCACATCCCTTCGATGTAGTAAAAACTTCTTTATATCGTTTCTTATTTTTCAAAGGACTCATAAACTCCCTGCAATTATCTGGCGTATTCCTATATAGAGTCAAATGTCCCAACGAACCAATTTTATCATATTGTTCTAACATACCATCAGTAATAAATGTTCCTAAATTACCAAAAATTTGATCCAGGTCACAATGTCCCCACCAATCATAATCTTCCAAAAATTGTTCAAATATCAATCCATATGCACATTTATAATCGCACAATTTTTGTGGTGTTTTTAATTCAATTTGAAAATCAAATTTTGATTGTATTAAATCCTTACATTCAGAAAAAGACATTTTATTAAAATGAACATTTAGGGGATATCGATACTTTGTAGTATCGTTTGAAAATATTATCCAATCGAATTTTTTATTTGAAATACATGAATCCAAAAACAATTGGAAATAATTCGGCAGTTTTCCAAAATAGGCTATAATAATCGCTACTTTCATCACTTTACCTCTTCAAACTATCTATTTGCTTTTGTTTTTCTTTTTATCCATAGATACAAAAGAAACCCTACGGGTGTGGCAAAAATTGTACATAGCTTGTTGGTGGAATTTTTAATATAATGATTATCCTTGGCAATAAAGCTTTCTGCAACATAATGAATTGCAGCCTCAAATTTCAGCTTAATTGTCGGTGCATACTTCATCACAAATCGACGCTCATCACAAAATCCTTTGGGATTTCTTACATATTGAGAATACATATTATTTGAGCTTCCATCTTGCATATATTCAACAACACATACTGGTTTATTCATAATTAAAATTGTATAATCACGTTCAATTAAATGCTGTTTATAATATAGGCTATGATATTTTTCACCTTCAAACACAGGAATAGGGGGATATTGTTTTATAACATCTGTTACGCCTATGAACTTTTTGTCTCCCTGATTCACAAAACGTTTTTTTATACCATTGCTCTCATAAAAAATCGTTTTATAACCCCAGCCATGAAATTCATCCAAATCCTCTGGAAAAGATCTGCCGATAATATTACCATTTTCATATTGATCTAATGCATAAATTCCGCCAATATTTAATTTCTTATTTTTTTTCCAAAAATATAATATATCTTGTATTGCTGTGTCTGTGAGATAATCATCAGAATCAATATTCATAGCTAGTTCTGTTTCAATATTCTCATATGCAACATTATATGCTGTATGCATCCCACCGTTCTCTTTATAAATATACCGAATATTAAATTGATTATTTTCTTTCATCCAACTTTTCACTAATTTTTCCGTTGTATCAGATGAACCATCATCAATAATAAGCCACTCAAAATCCTGACAAGTCTGCCGTTTCATACTTTCATAGCATTTATAAAGACAGTATGCACGATTATAGGTTGGTGTAAATACCGTTATTGTTTTAATTTCCATTATGCTTTCTTTTCCCATCTTATACCCTTCATTAAACGTAACATTTCTACTGTACCTTTAATGCTAAATATTTTTGTCGTAAATTTAAGTAATATTAGCTTTCCACTCTTTGAATATTCCAATAATTTTTCTATAGATTTAATGTCCTTACACATTTGTTTTCTTTGGTTTACCGAATCTAATAAAGCAACATTCATTAATAATGTACCATATTGATAAGAAATGTATGGCATTAGCATTTTTTTCTTACACGAATCTGCCATTTGAGTAATTGCTTGGGTTCTATCAATATTTTTATATAAGCAATATACTTGCTCATAAGTCATTGTCTTAGAAGTAGAGTTTTCTCTCTGACGATAACCAATGCAAGGAGTTCCTATATAATCAAAAGTTGTAGCTGCCACTGCAAGTCTTGCACTCCAGTCAATATCCTCCGATGTAATACCTTTAATAAATGCTAAATTACTTTCAAAAAATAAACTTCTCTTTATGACTTTATTCCACGCACATGCTGTCCAAATATCATTTTTTATAATGTATTGTATAGATGTATTTCCCATATTTAATGTTGGCATATCCTTTTTTTGAGAAAAATAGTTTTCATTTTTCCCATTTTCATATACCTTCTTATAATTTAAACATATAACATCAGATTGAAATTTATTAATTCGCTTATCTACCCTTTCCAATAAATCTTCTTCTAACCAATAGTCATCACCATCCAGGAAAAGAATATAATCTCCCAATGCTTTTTCAATTCCAATATTTCTCGCCTCAGATTGACCTCCATTTTCTTTATGAATAACCACCACATGTTTATTATTATTTGCGTATTCGTCACAAATTACAGGGCAAGCATCTGGTGAACCGTCATCAACCAGAATCAATTCATAATTTTTAAAAGTTTGGCAAAGAATACTGTCGATACATAATCGAATATATTTTTCCACATTGAATATCGGAACGATAATACTAAATTTCACTTTAATCCTGCCTCCTCAATTTAAAAAAATAGAATAATAATAGAACACTAAATATGCAACTATTGTTCCGAAATAAACAATGTTTCTAGACTCTATTGCAAAAATATTTTCTATTTCCCACGGTAATAAAATATATCCAAACAGGCTACAATAAATTGGCAATCTTCCAATAAAAATCCCACTAGTTACCATTGAAATGAGATATAATCCCATTGAAATTATTGACATATTAGCAGAAAGATTAATTACTGGATCATTTTCCTCTTTAATTCTCTCTTTCCCCAATAAAGCCAAAAGTGCCGGGATTGAATATACCGCAACTCTTAATGGATTTGTTCCATCATCATTCCATGAAGTATAGTCACTTACAACGTTTACATATTGAGTTGTTGAAAGTGCATCGTCCAACAAATTTGTAAATTTCCCAACGAACAGAATAGCTAATAATGCTGCCATTATAAAAGTAACTGTTTTCTTATTCCACACTTCTCCTTGAGCAATAAAAACAAAAGGAATCATTAATAATACTGATTGATGCATGGTTGATGCCAATAAAATAATTAAAAGAACTCTGAAATATTTCTTTTCCAATATTAGAGGCATTGCAAACAGAATAATCGTCACTGCCATAAACTGTCGAATTCCATTAAACATCCATGAAAGATAATCTGTTGATGCTATAAATAGAAAGATAGACAATAAATAATTTGATGAGTATTTCCGAAAAAATACTATTATAGATATTCCCTGAAAAATTGCCAATGCCATAAGATATGGCACATAATCTGCTCCAAGAAATATTTTCAAAACTACAGATAAAACGGAAAACCCTTTATCTTTTGACACACTAGCTATATAGCTTGGAATTTCGGTCAAAGCAGTTGGCATATTACGGTAATTTGTAATGTAAAGTCCCGTATCCGCAACCCATCCACGATGTCCGGCTATCCATATAATTGGGATAAAAGCAACAATTGCAAATGCCCACGTATATCTTTTTTCTTCTTTTCCACATACTAATTCTGTTCGTTTCATATAAAAAAATTTATCAACTATCCACATGAAACCTATCCAGAATATTACCAGAACATATTTTGAAATCATGTGCCATATCCTTCCAGTTTAATTTTAATCAATATTTATAACTTCCATCGTTTTTTTCACAACTTTATTTCGATCAAATTCAGATTTCATTTTTTCTCTTCCTCGAATGCCCATTTCTCTACGTTCAGCAGAATTTAATTCCATAAAACGTTCTATACAATTAAACAAGCTTCCCACATCCATCTTCTTGCAAAGATATCCTGATATTCCGTCATCAACAGCCTCTCGACATCCTGGAATATCTGTAGTAATCAATGCTCTGCCTGTCGATGCCGCCTCTAAAAGCAGCAGCTTACCATACTTTCAGAAAGGACAATGATACCATGAAACTGACTCTTATCACTATCGGCATTTTGATTCTTTTCCTGTATATTTTGATTCTCTACTGCTGTATCCTGGTCGGTGCCAGATCAGAGCGGCGCCTCCGGCAGTTTTTAGAAAACAGGAATCCTTCTCAGGACGATCACAGCATTTCCGGCTGATCGCCCGAAACCTCATCTCCCCTTTTGCATTCTTTTAATCATCGCATGCCATCTTTTCTTCAAATTTCTCCGGTACCCTGATCAGGCCCAGTCTCCACAAAATCGGATAAATATAGGAAATCCCACGGATATCTCCAAGTGCTTTCGGCCGTTTCACAATTTCTGTTGTTTTCCGGCTGTTTTTAAATGCCAGTACCACGCTGCTCCACGACAGACTTTTGCTCTTTTCTCTGCGGTCGATCCATAACTCTTTTGTCCATTCTCCGTTTTTGCCTGTTTTCAGTGTATATTGAAACGGCAGCCCCGTTACTGTTTTGAATGGATAATCCTGAAATGCCATGACTGCCTGCCACAGATTCTCCTCTGATGGAGCCTCTTTCAAAATGTTTATTCGCTCCCGGCGGATTTTATTCCATTGCTGCTCTGCCTGCTTTTGTTCTTCCATCTCCTTTGGCTCCCTTTCTCAGTCTATCTTCTCCACTGAACCACATCTTCCAGCTTTCTCCTTAGTCTGGAAACTGGCTTTTCATTCGCTTAGTTCCTTCTGTGCAAAAAACGTGTCACAAATCCACAAACAAAAGAGCCACGGTTTTCCATGGCTCTATTGTATCATAAATCAAAACTTATTTTCATTAAAATTTAAACGTATCTTTCAGTCCCAGCCATTTCTGGTCTTTATCACTCAGGTTCAGCGGTGTACCGTCTGCCAGTGTATAACCTTCTGCAGATGCACTGCCTTTGTACTCGCCCTTCACTTCCGGCCACTCGATGCCGATCTCCGGGTCGTTCCATGCCATGCCGCCCTCATCGTTCGGATGCCAGAAATCGTTCACTTTATAGCAGAATTCTGCCTCATCGCTCAGCACCAGAAATCCATGTGCAAATCCTTCTGGAATGAGGAACTGCTTTTTATTTTCCGCAGATAAAACCACGCCGAACCATTTTCCATAAGTCCTGGAATCGGAACGCAGATCCACGGCAACATCAAATACCGTTCCGCGTACCGCACGGACCAGCTTGCACTGCGGATACTGTTTCTGGAAATGCAGGCCTCTCAATACTCCTTTTGTGGACATGGACTGGTTATCCTGTACGAAATGAATATCAATGCCTGCTTCTTTCATATCTCTTTCGTTGTAGGTTTCCATGAAATAACCACGCTCGTCACCATGAACGGCCGGTTCTACAATACAAAGACCTTCGATGCCGCCTACATTTTTCTCAACTTTGATCTGTCCCATTTTCTTTATCTCCTTCTACAACTGTTCAGTATCTTTTTATCTTAGTCGGTGAAGACTCCCACTTCTTATTTTTTGTACTTATCTTTTAAAACGTATCCAAAATCACGCTTTGATTTCTTTCAGATAACGGCTCAGTGCGTCCTGCCAGGTCGGAAGCGGTGTAAATCCATTTTCCACCAGCTTGCTCTTATCCAGACGGCTGTTAAACGGTCTTGCCGCTTTGCTTAAGCCATATTCTGCTGTGGTTACCGGCAGAACCTTGGTCGTATAACCTGCCTGACGGTAGATTTCCTTCGTAAAATCATACCAGCTGATGTATCCACCCTCATTCGTTGCATGATAATAACCATATTTTTCTGTTTCATTCATATCAACCAGCAGACGTGCCAGATCATAAGTGTAAGTTGGTGTACCGATCTGATCATTGACCACACGAACCGTATCATGCGTCTTGCCGACATTCAGCATCGTCTTGATAAAATTCTTGCCATTTAAGCCAAAGACCCACGCAATGCGGACGATAAAATATTTCTCCAGTGTCTGGCTTACTGCCAGTTCCCCTTCCAGCTTCGTCTGTCCATAGACATTCATCGGCTTATAATCCTTGCAGTCCGGTTTCCATGGCTCTGTGCCCTGACCGTCAAATACATAATCTGTGCTGATGTAAGTCATCTTGCAGTCCAGCTTCTTGCAGACATCCGCAATGTTCTGCGTGCCGCCCGCATTGATCGCACGTACCTTTGCAATCTTGTCATCATCTTCCGCCATATCAACCGCAGTCCATGCCGCACAGTGGATCACCGCATCTGGTTTTACGCTCTCAATGACACGCTTTACTGCTTCTTTATCTGTGATATCCAGTGAAAGATAAGGTGCTTTTGTCACCTCAGAACCATCTTCCACACCGCTGTACTGCTCCTGAATATCAGAACCGACACCTTCGTGCCCTCTCCTGATCAATTCGTTCATTACATCATGTCCAAGCTGTCCGCCGACACCTGTTACAAAAAATTTCATGCTGTTTCCTCCACTAATTATGCTCATGAGCGACTGGCTCACAAGTTACTTCCTTCAAGTATCATAACTCATAGCATTTACTAAGTCAAACCGAAAAGCTGAAATCATTCTCTGACTGCACCGGAGAGTCATGTAAAATCAATATTCTCCAAGATCAAACAATTCCTCAAAGGTTATTTTCAAATTCGGGAACATCACCAGTTGTAACTCCTCTTTATTCTGTGCAGTAACTGTTTTATAAAGATACGGATATCCTGTTCCATCCTCTTCGAAGTCAAAAAGATAGATTTCTACGGACTTTTTTCTCCAATCAACGATCCAGTATTCAGAAACTCCGACTTTGCAGTAAATATTCATTTTTTCGTGCCTGTCATATTCTTCCGTAGCATTGGATAAGACCTCCATCACAAAACGTGGAATACCTGTAAAAGAAATATTCTTTCGATCTCTCAAGTTGCAGATAATGGATACATCCGGAATCATTACTTTATCATCGTTCTCACGCCATTCATACTGCACACTATCACCAAAGACACGACACAGACTGTCTTTAATCTGACTGCCGATTTTGATAACAAAATTGTTGATAACCATAGAGTGTTCCAGGTAAGTTTTACTTAAATCCTCAACAGGTAATACATTACTCATGCAGTGCTGCACCTCCTTGATATATAGTATTGTTTACGTTCTCTGAAATCTTTCACCGCTGCTGCGTCTTCTTTGCAGGTCATACCGCACCTGATGTCACTCTGATATCACTCCACCGTCACGCTCTTCGCCAGATTTCTTGGTTTATCCACATCCAGTCCTTTTGCCACGCTGACATAATATCCGATCAGCTGCAGCGGAACCACGGCCAGGCTTCCGACAAAATGCTCATCTACTTTTGGTACATAAACGGTAAAGTTCACCTGATCTTCGATTTCGTATTTTCCATAGGTAGTCAGTCCCATCAGGTAAGCTCCGCGGCTCTTACATTCGAGCATATTGCTGATGGTTTTCTCATAGAGTTCGCTCTGTGTGAGGACTCCGATCACCAGGGTTCCCTGTTCGATCAGGCTGATGGTTCCATGCTTCAGTTCTCCTGCCGCATAGGCTTCGGAATGGATATAAGAAATTTCTTTGAGTTTTAAACTTCCTTCCAGGCAAACTGCATAATCAATGCCACGGCCCACGAAGAATACATCATGTGCGTTTGCATATTTGGAGGCAAACCACTGGATCCGTTCTTTATCTTCCAGAACTTTCTGCATTTTATCCGGGATGGTAAGCATCTCAGAAATGTAATAGCTGTACTGTTCTTCTGAAATCTTTCCTCTGACTTTTGCGAACTGCACTGCCAGGCAGTACATTGCGGCTAACTGTGCACTGTAGGCTTTCGTTGTCGCAACTGAGATTTCCGGGCCTGCAAGTGTATAGAATACCTTATCGGCTTCGCGTGCAATACTGCTTCCAACTACATTGACGATCGCCATTGTGGTAATATTCTTTTCTTTTGCCATTCTAAGAGCCGCCAGTGTATCGGCTGTTTCACCGGACTGGCTGACTACGATCACCAGTGCTTTCTGGTTTAATGGCATTTTTCGATAACGGAATTCGGATGCCAGCTCTACCCTCACCGGAATATCCGCCAGATCTTCAAATACATACTGTGCTGCCATACCCACATGCCATGCCGATCCGCAGGCAACAATATAGATCTGATCAAAATTCTGAATCTCTTCGTCCGTGATTTCTACTGTTGAAAGGTCAATTTTATCCTCTTTGATGACCGAATTGAGCGTATCCTGGATTGCTTTTGGCTGCTCATGGATCTCCTTCATCATAAAATGCTCAAAACCGGCTTTCTCCGCTGCTTCGGCATCCCACTTGATCTCGGTTGTTTCTTTTTCAATCTCATCGCCATCAAGATTATAAAAATGTGCCTCTCCCGGAGTCAGTTTTGCGAACTCCAGATTTCCAATATAATAAACATTTCTGGTATATTTAAGAATTGCCGGAACATCAGAAGCAACATAAGTTTCGCCGTCTGCAATACCAATGATCATCGGACTGTCTTTTCGTGCCACCCAGATCTCCCCCGGATAATCCTTAAACATCAGTTCCAGAGCATACGAACCGCGTACACGCACCATCGTTTTCGCGATCGCATCGATCGGACCCAGATTATATTTCTTATAATAGTAGTCCACCAGCTTGATCACAACTTCTGTATCTGTCTGACTGTAAAAAGTATAGCCATGTTTTAATAACTTTTCCTTCAGCTCCGTATAATTCTCAATAATGCCATTATGCACACCAACAACCTCGGATTCTACCATACCTGAGCCAGAACCGCTGCAGTTTCCCGACACATGCGGATGTGCATTTGTCTGACTCGGTTCCCCATGCGTTGCCCAGCGAGTATGACCGATCCCGCAAGTACCTTTTAAGGTATGACCATCGTCCGTTTTCTCCGCCAGATTGCTCAAGCGTCCCTTTGCCTTCACAACCTGTGCCAGATTCTCTCCGTCTCGAACAGCCAATCCCGCCGAATCATATCCCCGGTACTCCAGTTTTGACAAACCATCCAATAAAATCGGTGCTGCCTGATGTTCTCCTGTAAAACCAACAATTCCACACATAATGTATTCCTCCACTTTTTCTGAATAAAATGATTTGAAATTTGCTCTTATCAAAAATCAAACACTTCAGACAATCCTTATGTTTCTCTTTTTCCATAATAACTCAAAAAAATTTTTCAAAAATCTCCCTCTATCTGTAGAGATCCTCCAGCGTTACCAGCCGGACTTCACCGTGCTTCTGTACTTGCACGAGCCAATGATATAATCCTTACCTTCAACAGGTGTTCCAACGATATCAATCTGCATCTGCTTTTTCTTCTTCCGGTCTGTCCCCCACCACTGACCGATTTCACTCAGCTCAACGGGGAGATTATCTGAATAATAGAGCAGATAATCCTGACACATCTTCTCAAAAATCAACCCCATGTAATCCGGAAGATACTGTTTCACCGCATGCGGATAGCCAATAAATCTAAAGTCTATCTATCATACCACTATTTCTTTGATTTGTGGAGTCTTTCTTTTTAACCTTCCATGTTTTTAATGTTTAAGAAGCAAAGACAATACTCTCGGTCTTGCACCTTTTTCATATCGAAATCCCAATGCATGACGTATAATTTCCGGTAAATAAAGTTTTTCTCCATCACGTTTCAAATATCCGGATTGTGTCATGGACTTTTCTTCTGCCGATGTAAATATATTATTTTCCAGATTCATTGGAAGTGTTTTTTCGTCTGTCGGCAAATCTTCCAGCTTTTCAAAAATAGGCTTTAAATTTTCATATTCCGCCTTAATATCACTGATTTTGGCATTTGAACACTTTGGTACTGCATAACGTATCTCTGCAGGCATTAATATCCGATCATCATACGGCGGTTTTTTCATATTCTGCCCTGCTGCATATTTCAAAAACCGGATAATGTCACGTGCCTGAAGTTGTCCATTAAAATCGGAAAGAGCTGCCAGTATCCAACGTGATGAATACGCTTCATTTGAATCCTTCTTTCCTAATTTCAATCCCCAGAGTTCTTCCAGATATTTATCGATTATTTCCTGTGACGCATTTTCAATCGGAATACTTTCCCGATAAAAATCACTGTTTGCATGGCTTACCAGCCAAACTGCCAACTTTAAAGCTTCTGCCGAAGACCATTTCAGTTCTGCATAGGCAAATGACTGCCTGAATTGCTCATAATTAACTGTAATTGCATTCTGTGCCATATCGCTTCGTATAAAAATAATAAGACCAATATTTTCATATCTCGCACTGATAGTATTCAAAACTCCCTGGCATAAAACTTCTATCGCTTTTTGCTGATTTTTATTTGAAGATACTGCTTTTAATATCTCTTCCAGCCCATCAATCAAAAAGATAACTGTCTTTTCCTCTTCTTTTAATTTTTCATTCAGTTGAGCAAATGAGGTAAACTCTTTATTAACGGAATTTACAAACAATTGTTCCCAAAAATTCATCCAGTCAATTTCTTTATTCGCTTCAAGATCCAGTCTGTAAGAATTGTCACTGTAGATACTCTGTGAAACATCTGCAAAAGGCAATGCCTCATTAAAACAGTCAATACATTGTCCCAGAACCGTTTGAATCTGTGAAATATTCTGCGGTGCTAAAACAGGGATAAAATAGCCATTTTCCTTACTGATTTTTTTATGAGTAATTTCAGAAAAAAAAGAATTCCAGTTTTTCTTTTCTATCAACTGACGATACAAGAATGTTTTTCCAGATCCCTTTGCTCCCTGAACAACCGTTACCGGAATCTGGTGATTGAAACGAGCACAAAGATTTTTAATCGGTTCGGTTAATAATAGTTCTTCCGCTCCATTGGCTTCAGCCGTGATCTGATTATTCGCAAAGTCACAAATTTGTTTTGTAATGATCTGATGCTGTTTTTCTGTATAAATTCCTCTTTCTGGTTCTTCTGATATACAGTAAGGTTTTACTAATTCTTTGACAGCATCATACATATCTCTGTCTTTTAAAACATTTAAAATCTGCTTCCATTCTGTTAAATGTATTAATTCACTGGCAAACGGAAGCTCCACGATCATATTATCAAGAAGTTCCTCTTTTACCTCTGTAGTCTCAAAACATCCGAGTAAATTTTCCTTGATTTCCTGTTTCTCTCTTCTTGAAAAAGTTTCTGGAATCATGCCCAGAAAAACATTAGGCAGAAGCGTATCTTCCTTTATCTTCAGACCTTTTGCAATAAAACTTAATACCTGCTTTGTTCCCATTACAGACTGAAGAGAAGTAGAAGTTACACAATATTTTTTCACTCGCGGATCAAGCAACAATGGTGCTGAATATTCGCTGATCCCCGCACGAAGATCCACCAGAACTGCTGTTGCCCCTAAACTACTTGCCAGTTTTGAAAGTACTTCTGCCAAAATATATTCTTTATTTCGACTGGCAGTGATTGTTTGCGGACTTGCATACAGATCAAACAATTGCTCTTCATAACGATATGTCGGAAGAAAGAAATGTTCTACTCTCTGTTGGCTGGTTTCGATTGGCAAGGTAATCGTCCCCATTAAATTTCCTGCCGTTGATACAATTTCCTCTACATTGCTGTTATCCTGAATCAAAG
>PPYF01545663.1_pt1 | contig 15033 bp, 12 predicted proteins | sample 1559871 | NCBI WGS metagenome assembly PPYF01 (sample SAMN08240021, study PRJNA423297) | Human gut metagenome, whole genome shotgun sequencing project. | reverse complement strand
ACTACAAAGGTACGACTTTACATTAAAATATCAGACTATTTGTCTAATTATTAGTAAGTTAATTTATAGAACATCCCTATACATAAAAGTGGGAGGGTTTATCATTGCAATCTTGCCATCACAATCAGTGAGGTCAAAGCACCGCTTGATGAATGTAGCATAGAGGTTGACATTCACCTTATAGGGCTTGGTATAGTTCTCGTTGACGAATGCTTTCAGTTCCGGACCGAAGTCTGCACTATCTGTGTAGGGCGGGTTGGCCACTGCCACATCGTACTCATTGGAGATGATGTTGAGGAAAGTCAGGGCATTACGAACCTGCCGGGAAGCGTAGTCATCCTTGCTGCTCTCTGCAACAAGGCGTACCTGCTCCTTGAGAGTGGCAGCCACATCAGCACGGAAATCAGCGTCATCCTTGTCCTGTCCAAAGAAAAGATTTTGCTCATCAAAGTTAGGACGCAGCTCTTTTAATTTTTCCTCAACGCGTACAAGCGTTCCGAATTTATAGGCATTGCGAAGATTATTCCATATCGATTCTACTGCTTTTTTCTGTGTCTCGTCCCAACAGTTGTCCTTAACGAAAGCGCTCTCTACCTCACTGTATGCCGGCAGGGTGAAGTGGGAGGAAACAATGTTGATATGCTCTGGTCTGTGACCACGTTTGCCCCCGACCTCCCACGCCTTGATGAGCAAGGCAATCTGCGAGATCTGCACAGCACGTTCGTCGAGATCAACGCCATAGAGGTTGTTCTCGATGATAAGCTTAGGTATATCTCTTCTGTTGTAATCAGCCCCATAGTTCTCTATCTGATCTACGTACATGTCGTAGAGAATAATGAAAGCATAGATAAGGAAGTTACCGCTTCCGCAAGCAGGATCTATAACACGCAGTTCAGTCAAAGGCTTAGGTGTACGCATCTGCTTTTTGGGAGCATTGGCGATGAGATACTTCGTAGTGCCATCTTCGTTCAGAAAGGACTTTGATTCCGGGTACATCTCCAAATAGAGGCGGCCAAGACTGTTGTCGACAAGGAACTTTACCGTCCATCGCGGTGTATAGACCTGGCTTTGCAAAGAAACTTTGTCGTACTCTGTCTTATCACCACTTTGTTTAAGAGCGAGTTTTTCCGCTGTATTGAAATTCTCGTACTGCCATCCGAGAATGTCATCTCCTTTCCATGTGTCCGGCCCAAGGTCGGGGTCATCATCAATAGCATTGAAAGCTGCTATGATGTCGTGTAGCTCATCGGCTGTCGGCAACAAGTCATAGGGGTAATCCTCACGAAAAATTGGAATGCGCTCAGAGAGAGCCTTAAATTCGTCGCGGATAAAATGCTTCAATCCCATGCGCTCAGCATTACGCTCTTCGGGATGTTCCTCCAACCATGCATTATGCATGAAACTGAGATTGCCGGTTGTAGCACGTGTACGCAAGACTTCGGGTACAAGTTCTTTGCCCTTGCACTCCATTACCTTGATGGCAGCGAGCCGATTATATAGGGTGAACACGCATTCGGACAAGGCTTCCTTACGGGCATCCTTGTAGTCTTTACCTGCATTCTGATGGATGGCAATGATACCTTCAATATGGCGACGGCGGCCTGTACTCTCGTCGCTGTCTTCTGATATTGCCTCCACGTTTTCCGGCTTGAAGCCCATTCGCGAGAAGCGATTGTCGAAAGCACGCTCTATCTTATAGCGTATCTTGATGACGTGATCTATGAGTTTCATACTTTTTCCTATTAGTTATCGAAGTCGATGATGTCATCGCCTTTCATCTGATTGACGATGGAGAGTTGCTGCATGAGCCATGTCTTATAGTCTGCGACATGCTTTCTGCCTTTTGGCATTTTCGACTTCATATTCACCACCTTGGGCTCTGGCTTTGGTTGCGGCTGTGGTTCAGTGCCACTGCCGTTTCCGCCTCCAGGATTGGGCTGCGGAGTCGGTGCAGAAGTACATATTTGCGTCTCCCAAACGTCAATCTTAGTGAACCAGTTTTCGGCAAACGTTATCTGATAAACGAAGTCGTGGAGCGCATAGCCAGTTTTACGGTCTGTGATACCCATTTTAGGGATGTCAATATTTATCTTAGTATATTTTTCGCAGTCTTCCTGAAGATATTCTGCCTGTTTCCAAAGCGGCTCGTTCCACAAGCGGTCATAGGATGAAAGCTTTTCCGTAAATGACTCCAATCGGTTGTTGACCTCAATATACTTCTCAGCCAGCTTCTCAGCCTCTTGCTTCATGACATCGTTGTAAAAATCGCTCACCTTGACAATGACCTCCTTCATTTTTTTGAAGTTGGTCACCACATTGGCGTCGTGCATCTGCTTCCACTTGTCTTTCAACGTAGTGAACTCGGACTGGCCGAAATTGGCCTTTTTAAGTTCATTGTCCACTTCCTTTAGATAGTTCTCCTGGTCGTGTATCTCGTCGAAGTTTTGGTCGATGAACCTTATGTCTCTTTCTATATATTCAACAGCTGTTACAAATTCTTCATTGTTATGCTCATCAAGGAATTGATGGGCTGCCTGGAGGTAGTTGGCCTCAGTGACAGTACCATCATAATCTTTCAAGAAATTCATGGCGCTGATAGAACTATGGAAAAGACGCTCCATCTCATTATCCCCAAAAATATTCTTCAATACCTTCTGACGCTCTGAGTGAGCAACGTTTACAATAGCCTGCACGAGTGCAAAGTCATTGATTTGGTAGTTGATGTCATAACCAGTGATGTCTTTATAGTGACAATCCTCTTTGAGAACGTCCACTATGTCTATGCGCTCCTTATAAGTGAGAGTGACGATAACAGCCTTGAAAGAAGCTTTGCCAAAGTTCTTCGAAGTCGCGAAAATTTCTTCCGCTCCATCGTCTTTCCATGAGTGGTATTCATTGCCGCCAAATTTGGCAATAATCTTATCGCCACGGAAAAGGGCGGCAACTGTGGAGATGATTGTTCCATAGTCGAAGCCTGTTGGTGGGGCTTGTAGTTTTTTTTCCAGTTCAGCACCCGTGATATACTGCTTAGAAAGGGCTTTAATCTCTGTAACAACACTCAAGTTGTCGCCAATGAACTTACCACTGTTGTCGAAGAATTGGAAGTCGGGATTTTCTCCATAAAGCCTGTACAACTGATTGGCATTGGTATGGAAAACACGGCTGGCAAGTTTGTCTATCAGCGTGCCGGAGAGGCGGCGTGTAAAGATATTGTTGTACATGCGTGCCTGGATGTCGCCGACGAGAGACTCTATCATGTCCTCTGAGACTTTGAAAGAATCGTAGCAGTAAACGATATTTCCCTCTGTGTAAGCCTTGCGAATGAGATCATCAAGCTGATGCGTCTTTTCCTCGCGTGTGTTGAGTATTACATGCACGGCTTTCTTTTCATCGGAGGTATAAGTTGAGTCTCCTGTCAGATAGTCCATCGAGATGAGGTCACGTACAAGAGAGAAGATGGAGTCGTTGTATTGTGTCGTAGGGATGAGATTTCCTTCACCCTTTTCCGATTGGGTATCTTCCTTAACCGCTTCCACATACTCACCATCGGTCGGTGCCACCTCGAAGAGCCCAGAAAGAAGGAACTTCATTGACTCCTCAGCAGAATTGGAAAAGACCTCGCCGTTGCGAATTCCTACCATGAAATTGATCTTCATTCCCCCCACCTGTGTACTTTGCATCTTGCGGATAAAGGGCATCTGTTGCAAATGCTTGTTGATGAAAGAGTTGATTTGGAAGGACGGTATATCCTCTTCCAATCGACGCTTCTTGTCGAGAATTCGCTGCTCTGACTCACTGGTGATACGATACTGATCCTCAGAGAAGATGAGCACGCGGTTGTCCACCAAGATGTCAAGCGATTTACGTATCTCAGAAAGCAACTCGTAATATTCATCCATATTGCGAACGCTTGCCTTGGTGATATTCTCTATGGTAGTCTTCACGACACTTGCCTTCGTAAGGAAATGGATGACCATCAACAGTTCGCGGCCATTGACACGAGTGATTGTGTCGTTGGCATTGATGATGCCCTCTGCCTGAGTGTACCGGTTTTCAAGAGAAGAATCTACGTTCTCTTCAGCCTGACGGCATAGCTGGACAGCGTTCACTGTGGTGAACAGCGAAGCATCCTTCATGGACTCCTTACGAAGCACGTCGAAGGAAGAGAGGAGCATACCACGTGTACCACCCTGGGTTGACACGAGATTACCACTGCCAAATAGAAAATATTGCAAGAGGCGAAACTGGTGCTCGAAGAACGGATAGTAAGATGAAAACGTCTTGACGTCCTTAGTGATAGGCAGTCCGCCACCTATATTGGTGATGTCACTGATGACGCCGTTTTTCACTTTATAGTATTCCGACAGTTCCTTGTTACCCTCGTCATTCTTTGCAAGAAGACGCTGCCGTATGATGGTGTCGATTTCTTCGGCGTTGATGTTAATGCCTTTATGGAAACGATCGGTCATCTTAGTGATGGAGTTCCGGTTAATTTTTGCGGCATTGACGACATCATCAAGTTGCTGCTGGGCAATACAGATGGTCCAGACATGTTTGTCGAAGCGCCATAGAGCCTCGGCAAGGCCTTGCAGTTCGTCAATTTTGATGCGTCCCTGATTGATGGCCTCACTCACCTCATCAAGGAAAAAGACGATGCGCACGTCTTTATGATGATCAAGGTATTTGGATAAGTCATCGGCAAGTTTTGTGGCATCATAAGTTTTGATGTGGTCATCATAATCCTTCATGGTCTGCTCAAAGTCATACTCTTCATATTGCCAGTCGAGCATCACCTTTCGGAAAGTCTTGCGTGACTGCATACGGCTGCGTTTGATGTCTGCCCATGACTTGCCCTCCATCTGCTGCACGCGACTGCAGAACTCGTCGTACTTGCCTTCGTTTTTCATATCAAACTCCCATAATCCCATGGAGTTGCTCAAACATCCCAATGTATGGAGGAAATTCTCAAGGAGCATAAAGCTGACACCATGCTCATTGCTGTGCTTGGATACATCAAAACGGACAACAAGATTGCTCATCTTGGCAATCTCATTGATGTCGTTATGCAACAGACTGGCATCTTTCAGTCCTTCGAGTTTCGGGGCAAAGCGGTCGACTACAGTAGTTCCTTTCCAAGTTGGATTCTCAAGCAGGTTGCCAAGAATCTTTGCGAAGAAGGATTTACCTGATCCGTAGAAACCACTGAGCCATATTCCAGGCTGACGTGTCTCAGAGGAATAATAATCGCAGAAGTCCATCAGGTGCTTTGCGAGGGCTTCGGTGAGAATGAAGTCGTTAAGCTCATCAATCTTGTCATCTTCATTCTCGTCGGTTGTATCTATATCCACCACACTTTTGATGTCATCTTCAAGGTCGATGGAAAGTATGTCTTTAACTTTTGTCATTTCTAAGCTGAATAAGTATGAGTCTTTTCTATTTTTGTCACTTTACTTTATGACGATGCAACGGTATTTGTTGGCTTTCTGCCTATCAAGGAACAATACATTACCTTTATCGTCGATTGTGCCGGGATAAAAGACGATCATCGGATATCGTGAAGACATAACCGCTTGGCTCTCCATGTAGTCGATATTGGTAAATCCCATGCCATAAATGCTCCCGGTATGGATAAGAACGGGATTATGGTTCGAGTCGATTACCCGCTTGATTTCAGCTAAGATTAAGTGGATGAAGTCCTCGTCGGGATAGTCTGAGCTCTTGAACATATCTGTTCCATCTTCAGAAAAGCCCTCGGCAAAGTCATCCCAGCCCATGTTGTCTATGAATTGCACAAAAAGCTGACGGAGGTCTATAAAAACAAACCTATCGTCAAGGCGCTTGTGAGCTTCCTCAATATACCTGTCCTCATCTTGTGGAGGGTAGACAAAGAGAATGCTTCTTCCACCGTTGGCCTCTGTCGTCAGCTTGGACAAGTCTCTCTTCAAGGCTAAGCCCAAGTCATCGAACATCTTGTTATGTTTTATATCGAATGTGCTACTCATAAGGCTTCAAGTCTATAGTGACATCGTCACCAATTTGTGATATGTTCCAGTATTTGATGTTTTCTATCTTTTTCAGACGATTGATTAGTGTCTCTTTATCCATAAACCCGAACTGAATATAAGGATTCTTCAAAGTCCGGTCATTCGGGTAAACTAACTGACACCATCGAATGAACCATACAAATAAATCATTGGTTATCACAGGATGCCGGATCTGCTTCTTAACAGTGCCTTCTGCAAGTCCGAGTTTCTTTAGTAACGTTAGATACTTGCCAGAGACCACTTTCAGAGTGGATTCGCTCCAATTCAAGTTCTGGGGTTCAGTCTGTTTAATATAATGTAGAAATGCAAGAATCTCCTCTCCCTGAATATTGGCACGTCCCATATATAGAGCCTTCATATAGACTTCCTCTGTAATACGCCGAAACAGTAAATCAGAGTATGTAAGTTGCCAAAAGATAATAATAAACTTTGATTGCAACGGAAGGTCTGGATCAGCCATAGCATTCATGAAGAGGCTCTTGTGTGCGTCATTATTGAACTTTATGATATATGCCTCAATAGCAAAACGAAAACGACGTGTAGATTCACTTGTCCGAAAAGTGAATTCCTTATCTTGCACCTTAGATTCCAAAGATGCAATGTAGCGTATCATATCTGCATAGTCTGGGATGCTGCCTATGATGTTTACGCCTGTGTCGTATTTTGCTTTTTTTGTGTTCATACCTTATCTTTATGGAAAGAAGGCATCAAAAGTGTCTGTCTGTTAACATGCAATAATTCAGCTATTTGATCTATCGTTTCCAAACTTGGTTGTATTGTATTCGAACACCATTTAGAGACTGTGGAACGGTCTTTCCCCAGCTGCTCTGCAAGCCATTTCCCTGTCTGATTCTGCTCAGCCAGAACGGCTTTTATACGATTAATGTCCTTCTTCATAATCCAAACAAATTGGTATATGGTGCAAATTTAAGCATTTAAAATGCTAACTCATAGTGCTGCGGAAATTAGGGTAAATAATATATAACATTATGGGAGATATCAATATTATTAATTGGGTCGAAAGTCAAAATACTTTCTCAAAATCAAGCAGAAAGATTTTCGGTAGGAATATTTACTATAACTATTTCAAAGAACATCAAAAGAAAAGATATGAAATTGGACGCTTCCGTCATTCTATAGATGGAGGTATAACCATATTAAAAGTTGATAAAGAGCTTAATAACGATGGTATAGATTCTGATGGTAAAGCATATTATTGGCATTATTTTCATAATTCTTGCAGTTTTGAAAAAAACTTGGACTATGATAAAGTTCCTAAATTGAAAAGTGATCGTTTTATTGTCAATAGGCTTAATTCGGGGAAGTGGAATTTCAACCATAATGCTTATGCTTGTATTACTCGTGCAATCGTTGAATTAAAGTCTCAATTGAAGTCAAACCAGTCCATGATTGTATTTTTCCCTTCGAATAAGATGGTAGAAAAAGATGCTCAAAAAAAATACCAAACAGAGTTTATTGAGCTTCTTAAGCAAGACCATATTAATTTTGTGGTCGGAGATATAAATAAGTTTGCAGAAAAGGACAAACAACTTGTAGTAGTTATTATAGACATAGTTACCACAATTAAACGAAAGAACTATATCATCAATACTGTTCGCAATAAAAGAGCAAAACAACAGCCTGTTATTGCTATGTATAGTTTAGTGGTTATTTTCGACAAAATGGTCGGTCAGTTCTGCATTGATTTGCATGAACTCAGAAAGAAACAAGAAGAGGAAAAGAAGGCTCAGAGAAATGTGGAATCTGTGAGAGGTACACCTACAATTGATGAAGAAGAACTTATTATGAGATCGTTGGCAGGATATGGACCAGATCCTGAAATCTTCGGATTCTAAACAATGGCAACCTAATGTTTATTGTGTCATATTAAATCCGACTCAATTTCTTTGAACTTGTTTCGACTTTTATGAATTACAATATTTGCCTTTATTTTTGAGGCTATTTTTAGTCTTGAAGAGTAAGTGTAGAACATATAGAGTCATAGAAAGTGAAAATATAATAATATAATAATAAGGTGCTTATGATAACGTTGATCCACCTCTTCCCATTCCGAACAGAGAAGTGAAATGCGTTAATACCGATGGTACTGCTAATGTGGGGGAGTAGGTTGGTGCCAGCCCGGAAGCAAACAGGGATGATAACATGTGATGCATATATTTAATTCAAAAAGTCATTTATGGATAATTTTAATGTTATTCTTGTAAATGGTGACTTATAGTTGAATCAGTCCGAAAACAAAGGGGCTGATTCCAAGAAGTCATCTCCTTTTTGGGAATCGTTTTAGACACAACTTGGAAAGCGCTCTGCAGACCTTGTATGGTTACTTGCCTTAATGGGGCTAATAATGATTCTCTAATAAGGACCTCCTGAGCATGAGGGTAAAAGGCTCATTTTAATAAAATTCTCAGAAATGCTTGAACTCGAACTACAACAATATCTCCTCCGTGAGTACCCACAAGAGAATGCTCGCTGCGAATGGAAGGAATATAAGAATTTGAAAAACTCGTTCTGTGGGGACGAAAAAGATGATGTCATTTCCTACGTGTCAGCTATCGCCAACATGGAGGGCGGGCATCTTGTGCTTGGTGTTAAGGACAAAACACTCGAAATTGTTGGTACGGACATTTCAAGACTGACATTTAATGGGCAGCCTGCAAACACGCAGTCGGCAACCTTCAAACTTACCGAACAATGCACTTATCTTTCATCGGAAGGTCTAAGCATTGAGGAATTTGTGACAGATGACACAAATAAGCGAGTGTGGATAATCAATATTCCTAAACATTTGCCTCGTCGTCCTGTACTTGCTCACAAGAAAGCATGGCAACGGATAGAGGATTCGTTGGTCGAATTGACCCAAGAAAGAATGTCCGTTATTCTTGAAGAGCCTATCTAGGCAGCCAAGGACTGGTCTGCGGAAATTGTGCCTGATGCGACAATTGATGATTTGGATGAGGTGGCCATTGCCAAGGCTCGAATGATGTTCAAGAAAGTTCATAGTCGCATACCAGCAGAGGAAGTGAATGTTTGGAACGCCCAAACGTTCCTGAGCAAATGTGGATTAACAAGAAACGGAGGCATAACTCGGGCTGCTATCATTTTGTTGGGTAAATATGAATCCGCTTTCAAACTTCGTCCTGCCGTAGCACAGGTTACATGGACACGTCGAGACAAAAATCAGGAAGTGGTTGACTACGAACACTTCACTGTACCTTTTATATTAACGGTGGACGAAATTCTATCAAAGATAGAGAACCTGACATTGCGTGAGATGCCAGGAGGAACGCTTTTCCCCGACACGATGAAGCAGTATGATGACTACACCATTCGTGAGGCTCTTCATAATTGTATTGCCCATCAAGATTATACTCTTCAGCAGCGCATCAACTTTGTGGAAAATCGAGGCTACTTGTATTATTCCAATGCTGGCACATTCATTCCTGGCACTTTGGAGAATGTTTTGAGGAACGAAGAGCCTCAGACGCATTTCCGCAATGAATGTTTATGTAGGGCGATGGTAGATTTCAACATGATTGATACCGTAAGCCGTGGTATCAAGAAAATGTTCAATGAGCAATGGCGCAGACATTTTCCTATGCCTGACTATGAGATTGACCAGATCAAGAAGAAAGTAGTTGTCCGCATCTATGGCAATGAAATCAATAAACGATACACTGATTTGTTGAAGACAAACGACACTCTTTCACTATGGGATTGCATCTCGCTTGACGCAGTGCAAAAAGGCAGAACAATTCATGATGATATAGCGCAAGACTTGCTCAAACGTGGACTTATTGAAGGTGATGCTCCCCATTACAGCATCTCTCTTAGCATTGCCAAAAACACGCATCAACTTCCTTCTTACACAAAAACAAAAGGATTGGATAAGGAGAGGTTACGCCAAATGATTCTACAATATCTCAGCAATGCAGGAGACGAAGGTGCCAAGCGAGATAGTATATACGAATATCTCAAAGATGTGCTTCCAGCCAATAAGACGGAAGAGCAACAACTTCGTATGCTCGGAGATTTGCTGAAAAACATGAGTAAAGAGTGTTTAATAAAAGCGGAAGGGCGAACTTGGTATACCATGCCTCAATCATAAGAGGATATATTATAGCGACTTTTTACGGAATTATAGCGATATCGTCATTATTATAGCGGGGAATCGTTTTGAATCCGCCAAAAATACAGAGAACTATAGCGAAAGCAAATGATTATAGCGGATTGTATTGAATCCCCAACTGATTTAGTTGAACTTAAAATGCAAAGGATATGTTATTAGGAAACAAGATGAGATCTCTTAGAGACGAACAAGGAATATTGCAGCGTCAAGTAGCTGCATACTTAGAAATAGACACTCCAAAGTTCAGCAAGATTGAACGTGGGGATAGGCGAGCAAAAAGAAGTCAAGTAATTCAAATGGCAACATACTTCAAAGTGGATGAAAAGGAAATGCTCACCCTTTGGCTTGCTGATAAGATATTGGATGCTTTGGAGGATGGCGATGAATTAAGTTTAAATGCGATAAAGATTGCAGAAATGGAAATAAACAATGAGCGAAATGAGCAACATTGATAATGCTACAAAATCAGAACTATTGCAGGCAGTAGAAGATGAACAAATAAAAATCAATCAAAACATAGTTAAATTATTTGGAATGGAATTGTATGTGGAAAAGAAAGGATTTACACAGCATCAAATATACGAATTGGCAGGAGCCAAAGATTATGTTTCAACTATAACATTTGCCCCGGATTCAGATTCGGCACAAAAATATGGACAATCATTAACCGTCAATTTTATATATACATTGAAAGAGCGTAAACTCTTGGAAAATGACATCTACGCTTTAGATAATGATTTTCATGTAAAAGTAGTAGAATTACTGAATAAACTTAATGATAAATTATCTAAAGAAGTAAAAGAAACAGGTGTAAATATTAAAGATATTATAGAGCTTTTAGTGCTACCTATAAATAAAGAATGTAATACATATCAGAGTAAAGAACTTAGAGAACCTTATATTATGAATATTCCTATATCATCTTCTTCAAACGGAGGAGATATTGGATGGATATTTGGTTTTCTACAGAAAATGAAAAACGAAAATATTGCTATCACACCAGATGAGGAATTCAAATATCTTGCATATAAGATAATTCTTGACGTTGATAACGTTACCAAAGAAGAACATAATGCTATTTTTGATGAAACCAATGCTATAAAATCTCCTATGGTTGCATACTATTATTTAATGTGGAGAAAACAAACCAAAGGATTAAATAACAAAGAAAAATACATTTTTGGGGAAATAATATCCAATCAGCTTATAAAACGTTTAAATCAAACAGAAGAAGAATTAAAGAAAATGGGGCTAAGTATTCGAAAATTAGGAGAAAAATATCCACAAAAATGTTCTTTGCTATTTGATAAAATTGTACATTTTCGCGAAATAAGATATAATGTATCAGGAAAGCATTTGCTTTATTGTAATTTCGATACATTCTTGCATGTTTATTTAAGACATGTCAAAGAATTAAAAGTAGACAACCAATTTGGAGATAGGGATAAGTTTCAGCTAAAAGAAGAAAATGTTATGGACGTAATGGGACATGTTATGCGTTCTTTAAATGATGAGTATCAATTGTATAAAGAACAGAATCCTAATGGAAGATTTTTTCGTAAAGGAGCAATGGCTTACTATTATAATGGGGATTATTATAATGTTGTTGTAAATGCAGATGGCAGTATTTCTACTTTTTACAAAGGAAGTGGGGATAAACTGCAGAACTCAAATTGACAAATGTTAATTACTGATTCGTATATAACTCTTCACGTTTCTATAAAAAACAATACAAAATTGAAATCTTACATACAATGGGAACTTTATGGTATCATTTATACTTGGAGTCGTAAGGTTTCTTCTGATTTACAGATGTTTATAAAACATATACTGGTTCAAGCGTGGAATCGTCGTGTTGTCCATTCCACACACTGAGGCTCTTGCTTTGCCTATCTAAGTCGAACAGACAACGTCAGAGCCCACGCCGATATGAATATCGCTACCCCAAAGAGACCTATGTAATACATGTGATTGGGCCAAAGTCGGGCGCAATCTATGCTTACAAGGTCTCCACAGGGGTGATATATGGCGAAAACGGAGCATTCCCACCCACTCGGGATGGTTGTATCCACTCACTTTCGATGCGGAAAAGGGGTTAAAAGAGGCTTAAAAAACGGAGCATTGCCGTTCAAAATCGATTAAAACGCCTCAAAAAACGGAGCATTGCCGTTCACCAGCTGCGAAGGTGTGTGACAGACCACCTAAATAGCACGAAAAACGGAGCATGTCCGTTCACTCGGAAAAACAGAAGTCGCTGTCATCAAGACGCTTGCGACCGAAAAACGGAGCATGTCCGTTCACTTTTCCCGTTGAATGTCAACCCGCATCAAAAAAACGGAGCATGTCCGTTCACTTCTCTGCTCTTTTTACGTTATTGTATGTGGAAGAACCAACATACAACACGTGACCATGGCAGGAAAGACAAAGGACATGAGCCAGATTAAACAGCTATTGCTTCTGAAGAAGGAGGGTGTCTCCAACCGCAAGTACGTGGAGGAGCATCCCGACGACCACTACAGCCTCACCCAGTTCCGCTTTCACTACAGCCAGAACACCGAGGCGAAGAAGGAGTCTCCATCGACCGTTCTGGCGGACATGCGCACGGGCGGTGAGAAGCTCTTCCTTGACTTCACGGGTGACACGATGGGGTACATCGACCTGGAGACGGGCGAGATGGTGCAATGCCAGGCTTTTGTTGCAACACTTCCCGCAAGCGACTACGGCTTCCTGCTCTTCGTCCCGTCACAGCGCACGGAGGACTTTGTGTATGCCATCACACAGTGCCTGAAACACCTTGGAGGCGTGTCGAGAATGCTCGTTCCCGACAACCTCAAGGCAGCGGTCGTCAAGACCGACAGGTACGAGCCGTCGCTCAACAGGGTGCTTGAGGACATGGCCAACCACTATGGAACGGTCGTGGTGCCGGCACGCCCCGTCCGCCCCAGGGACAAGTCCAACGTGGAGGGCAATGTCAGGCTCGTATACATGCGCGTCTTCGCGGAGCTCCGCAACGAGACCTTCTATTCCATCGACGAGCTGAATTGGACGGGGAACTCGTCGCAACGCACCCAAGAGACCATGCCAAAGGCAAGTACACCATCGTGGAGGAGCACCTTGCAAGACCCCAGTTCGGGATAAAATAGCGATTAGTTGCATGTGAAGACAGATACGCGGGTTCTCTTCCCATGCCATCAGATATGGGCTGTATATAAAGAATCGAAAGAGATTATTCTGTCCTTAGAACAATGAAAGTTGCTTCGTGTCTTCGATGCAGTATCCTTGCAATGCCTTTGGCTTGTTGTCAAAGAAACAATATGCTCCCAAGGCAGAAATAAGGTTCATGATAAAGTTGCTTACAGATCTGTGGCGTGAGTGTACAATCTGTGCCGTATTCTTCAGCATGTCGTTAATGGTTTCGATAATGTATCTCTTGCGCAGCATCATTCTGTCATAGAATGGCATCAGCTTGTTTTTCATGTTTACGCGCAACCCTGTCACCAGCTGTATTCCATCCTCAAAGAGGAAGTCAAACAGCTTCTGCGAAATGTAGCCTTTGTCAGCGAACAGCTTGCCATACAAACGTTTAGCAAGAACCTTGAACACATTCGGGTCCTTGTCGCTGACATTTGCACCAGTAAGTACAAACGCTATTATCTCGCCTCTGTCATTGCACGCAAGGTGGAGCTTAAAGCCATGGCACCAACCCATTGTTCCTTTTCCGTCAGTGGCAATTCCCTTGAAAACCTTATTGGCATATCTCCTGAGATTATGGCATACGGGTATCATCGTGGAATCAACGAATGTTATGCCAGTACATCTTCCGAAAGCTCCCAGATTAAGAAAGAACATGAGCTGGAAGAACACGCGGCTTTCCAACTCCACAAAGCGGTTGTACGACACAGCTTTCGGAAAATAAGACTTCATCGTACCTTTAATGAAGAACAGGTAGTAGTGCTTGAAATTGCGGAATGTACCGAAATGGAAATACAACAGAATCGTCATTATTTCACTGTCTGACAACGATGCTGCACGCCGTCTACGCTTCACTCCGCTATTGTCTTCCAGCAAATTTCCTGCATTTTCTGCTTCAAAATGTTTGCAAAACTCGTCCTTGCAAGCAACTCGAGCGAGTACAGGGGACTGAGCGCCGGCAAGTACATAGAGCGTGCCAGAAAGGCGTCCAGGGAACTCGCAGAGGTGATGACGCGCATCTTCTACGACTCCAACATGCCAGCGGAGACACACTACCGCACATGCGACGGCCTGCTCAACCTGCAGAGAAGCAGCGAGCCGGTGGTCTTCCGTACGGCCTGCGAGACTGCCCTGAGGCATGGACGCTGTAACTACAGGTTCATACGCTCTCTTGTGGAAAGCAAATGCGCGGGAGTGGCACAGGAAGGCAGCCTTCTCTCCCCACCCGAGCATGACAACATAAGAGGACGCGAGCAGTTTAGGTAACAGAGTTAAACAACACATACATCAACCCACCCAAAACAACAAACAAATGGATGAAATATCAAACGCCCTAAGAAGTCTGAAAATGCCAGGAATGGCCCATTACTGGACTACCATGCAGGAGACGCGACAGCATGACTCGCTCTCCCTCAAGGACGGCTTGCAGCTGCTCATACAGGCCGAGCTGGACAGTCGGACGACAAGCCGCAACTCACGTCTCGTGAAGAAAGCCCGCTTCCGCTACCAGGCCTCCATCAGCGAGGTCATTTACGACGGTAAGCGCGGAGTGGACAAACAGAAGGTGCTGAACCTGGCCACATGCGACTATGTGCGCAAGGGAGTGTCCGTGCTCATAACCGGAGCTGCCGGAACAGGCAAGAGCTGGCT
>PPYF01115633.1_pt1 | contig 15039 bp, 14 predicted proteins | sample 1559871 | NCBI WGS metagenome assembly PPYF01 (sample SAMN08240021, study PRJNA423297) | Human gut metagenome, whole genome shotgun sequencing project. | reverse complement strand
AATCTTCAAATGGAATACTACCAGCAGCTCAAAGAACGTCAGGAAGAAGTCCGTTCTCTACGGCATGATGTGAAGAAATGCATTCTGGCGATGCAGGCAGTTGCAGAACACGGTGATACCGAAGAACTTCACAAGATTGCGCAGGCTGCCACGGATGTTTTCGAGCGTTCCACAAATATTTCTGCGGTCGGAAATCCTGTTGTTGATGCTCTTTTGAATTATTACTTACGAATTGCGGAAAGGAATAACATCAAGGTCAATCTGGATGTGACGATTCCTGAAGTTTTGACGATCTCATCGCTGTCTCTGAGCATCATCCTCGGAAATACATTTGACAATGCCATCGAAGCCTGTTGCGACCTGCCAGCGGAACAGAGAATCATTCATCTACAGCTGCGCAAGCAGTATCGAAGCCTCTTCTATCGGCTGGAAAACCCATACAGTGATACTTCTCGCGGAATCCGCATCGGAGAGTATCACGGTTACGGACTAAAAAATATAAATCGTATCGTTCAGGAGAACCATGGTGCCCCGCAACACACCCGATCATTTTGCCGTCTGTTTCACCCGACAAAATCCTTCGCCTGTACTGCGTGGGCGGTATTTTCTTTTTGGGGAAGCCGTACCTTGAGAATTTCATGAGCCGTCCGAGCGTGATACCGGCTTTTCGGCCAACGCCGCTGCAAAACAGGGGCAGGAACTTCGTTCGGAGCAAACGGCGATCAACATACACGAGCAGCGGAACTCTCTACTTATTTTTGCGTCTTAACAATTCGGAAACAACTTTCGGAAATGCGTTTTGAGCGCAGCGGTGGAGAGCAAGAATCGTCCCGTGGCCACAAATTTTCAATTCTTGAAAATGTTGTGCCCTTCCGGGACTGCACTTCTGCAACGCTCCCGCGTTTTGAAGTGTTCTTCACACCTACCAAGAAAAGAATACCCTGATATAGTGAAATTTTGTCATTTTTCTGCGTACGTGCGTACACGCGCCGCAGGGATTCCAAAGGGGTGCAGCCCCTTGGCACACAGACTTTGGCAGAAAGTCTAGTGTGTTACACCTCGCCGGAGATGTACAGGCTCTCAGTACGCACGTACGCAGCGATTGCCCCCAATGCGAACTTGATTCCGCAAAACAAAGGCAGGATACCATCGCCACGATGATACCCTGCCTTTATTCGTTCTTGCTTACCGCTCTGTGTACTCTTTCCGCAAAACCTCCGATAAACAAAAAACGTACCCGAACCCTTTCTCATAGAGAATTGGGTTCGAGTACGAACTGTATGGTGGGCCAGGCAGGACTTGAACCCGCGACCAAGCGGTTATGAGCCGCCAGCTCTGACCAACTGAGCTACTGGCCCGCAAACGCGGCGCGCTGCCGCGTGTGGACTGACTATAAGTATACCAAAAAAATCCGGAAATGCAAAGCCCTCCGGGCGAATTTATTTCGTGCGGCGGGCGTCGAGCTTGCCCAGCATGAACTCATCGAGCATCTCGGGCTGGAACAGCGGCTCCTTGTAGCCGAAGGCCTCCCGGATGAAGATGAGGGTCACGACGGTCTGACGGCCCGGGTCCAGCCGGAGGGTGTAGAGGGTGTCCAGCGGCTGCTGGGTGGGCTGGTGGAGGGTCAGGTGAAGGGTGAAGCCGCCGTCGTTCTCCCGGCGGCACTCGTAGGCGAAAAGGTCGTCGGGGCTGTGCTGGTCGAGCCGGTCGAAGCAGTCGTCCAGCGGCATTATAATATTTGAAAAATTCCAAAAACTGATGGGGAGCCTGCGCCCTTTCTGCGGGCGGGAGGGACGATATGAAACTCAGATTCACGCGCAAGACATGGTATTTCCTGCTGCTGGCTTCGGCCGCAGCCTCCATGCTCAACGGCTTTGCCGTCCTGAGCGGGAACAGCTTCGGACTCATCGAGCAGATCGCATTTGCGATGGCGGGCATCTCGGCCCTCTTCCTCGCCGCCGAGAAAGGCTCGGCGGGCTGGGAGAAGCGGAACTTCACCGGTGTGTTCGTTCTGCTGATGGTCAGCTACATGATCAACGGCTGGGCAGGCTACCTCTGCTCGGCGCTGGCGTGGCCGCTGCTGCTGAGCACCGAGTACAAGCGGGGGATGGCTGTCCAGCGCCAGCTCCAGCTGGTGGGTGCGGCGGAGGCCCTCCACCTGCTCTTCCTGCTGATGGCAAAATACGGCGGCATGGCCGCGCTGGGCTTCTGGACGAATCTGCTCTGGGTGCTGCTGGCCTGCGCCCGGGGCTGGGCAGCACTGAGCCTCTACAAGATGCAGGAGGACGCATGACGCAGCGGCGGAGAAAGCGCCGCAGCCGCTTCGGGCGGCGGGCCTTTCTGGCGGGGGCGGGCTGTGCCGCGCTGGCCGGCGCGGGGCTGATGCTGCGCCGGGGGCAGACTGTCTCGGCCCTGTCGGTGCCTGCCCCGGAGGCAGAGCCGAACGCCGCCCTGCCCGCCGGGGAGTGGCGGGCTGTCTGGGTGAGCTATCTGGAATGGGCCGGGATGGATTTTTCCTCGGAAGAAGCCTTCCGGGCCGGGGCGGCGGCTTTGATGGACAACTGCCTGTCCATCGGGCTGAACACCGTCATCGTGCAGGTGCGGCCCTTCGAGGATGCCCTCTACCGCAGCAGACTCTTCCCGTGGAGCCATGTCTGCACCGGGGAGCAGGGGAAAGACCCCGGCTTCGACCCACTGGACGTCCTCATCACCGAGGCCCACAGCCGGGGGCTTTCGCTGGAAGCGTGGGTCAACCCCTACCGTCTCCGTTCCTCGGCGAAGATGCCCGCCGTGCTGGCCGAAAGCAGCCTCGCCAACACCCACCCTGAGTGGGTCTGCGCTGTGGGCGAGGGGCTGTACCTGAACCCGGCCCTCCCCGAGGCGGCGGACTATGTGGTGCAGGGCGTGGCCGAGCTGGTGCAGAACTATGCCGTGGACGGCATCCACTTCGACGACTATTTCTATCCCACCACCGACCCGGCGCTGGACGCGGCCCAGTTCGCCTCCAGCGGCGCAGGGAACTTGGACGAATGGCGGCGGCAGAATGTCACGGCGCTGGTCAAGGCGGCCCACGACGCCGTGAAAGCCGCCGACGCCACCCTCCGCTTCGGGGTCAGCCCGCAGGGCAACCCGGACAACGATCTCTCGGAGCAGTACAGCGACGTCCGGGCATGGCTGACGGCAGAGGGGGAGGATGCCGTGGTGGACTACCTCTGCCCGCAGGTCTATTGGGGCTATGGTTACACCCTCCGGTCCGGCAGCACCCGCTTCGCCTTCGAGAACATCGTGCCCGAGTGGCTGGCCATGCCCCGGGCGGCGTCCACGGCCCTCTATTTCGGGCTGGGGGCCTACCGTGTGGGCAGCGGCGACGGCGGGGCCAACGAGGACAGCCTGAGCCAGTGGTGCACCGGCAGCGCCCTTGCCCGGCAGGTGGATGACCTGCGCCGTCTCGGTGCGGGGGGATGGGCGCTCTACCGGTACGATTCGCTCTTCCGGCCTGCCCAGCCGGAGCCTGCCGCCGCCGAGCGGGCGGCGCTGGCCGCGCTGACTGTGGGCTAAGGCCTTGTATGGAAAATAAAAATGCGGTATACTATAGCAATCGTGAGCAATCGTGCAAAAACAATGTTTTGAGGATAAAAAGTCATGAAAAAGACAAAGCGAATCGTACTGCTCGTTCTGGCGGTGGTGGTATTGCTGCTGGCGGCGTATGCGGGAAAGACCGTGCTGGACCTGAAGAACAGCGCCGCCACGGAGGTGCAGGAGGAGGACAGCACCCGCTGGGCTGAGCTGACCAGCGACCCGCTCACCCTCGAGGGCATCGCCGACGGCTCGGCCAAATACGCCTCGGCGGCGGTGAACGGCAGCCTGAATCTTGTGTTCAACGGCATCTGGAGCCGCCAGACCGACTATTTCACCGTCCCGGGCGGCAGCCTGACCATCACTGGCTATGGCACCGCCGAGGGCACCCAGCGGTATAAAATATCCGTCTGGCAGAAGGTGGCCGGCGGCGCACAGTACGTCAACGACAGCACCTATTACTTCAAGACCGACGGCCAGAACTACCGCTGCGTCATCTCCGGGCTGGACCCAGCGGCCAGCTACCGGCTGACCATCTCCTACGATTCCAGCCGCTACTACCTCTACGGCGGACTCAAGGTGGAGGGCATCGCGGCATGAAGACACAGACGAAAAATTCGCTCATGCTGATGCTCTGCGCCTTCATCTGGGGCACGGCGTTTGTGGCCCAGAGCGCAGGCTCCGGCATGGGGGCCTATTCCTTCCTCGCGGGGCGGAGCTGGCTGGCTGTCCTCGTGCTGCTCCCGACGATGGCCGCCTTTGATGCCCTGCGCAAAAAGCAGGGCGCGGCCTACGGCTGGCCCAAGGAAAGAGCGGAGCGGATGACTCTGCTGACGGCGGGCCTCGTCTGCGGCACCCTTCTGTTCGCGGCCTCTGCGGCCCAGCAGATCGGCATCACCATCAACCCCTCCACGGCCAAGGCGGGCTTCCTGACGGCCATGTACGTCGTGCTGGTGCCGGTGTTCGGCCTGTTTCTGGGCCGGAAGGGCAGCGCCCAGCTCTGGGCCAGCATGGTCATCGCCGTGGTGGGCCTTTACCTGCTCTGCATGAAGAACGGCTTCGGCGGCGTCGAGACCAGCGACTGGATCCTGTTCTCCTGCGCGGTGCTGTTCAGCTTCCAGATCATGTCCATCGACCACTTTTCGCCGCTGGTGGACGGCGTGAGGCTGAGCCTCTTGCAGTTTATCGTAGTCGCAGTGGAGAGCACGGCGGCGGCGCTCCTCTTTGAGACGCCGACGCTGGCGGAATTTGGTGCCAATCTCCTGCCCATCGCCTATTGCGGCGTGCTGTCCAGCGGTGCGGGCTATACGCTCCAGATCTTGGGACAGAAAAACCTGAACCCCGCCATCGCCAGCCTTATCATGTGTCTGGAAAGCGTGTTCAGCGCCTTGGGCGGCTGGCTTCTGCTGAACCAGAGCCTTTCGCTGCGGGAGAGTGCGGGCTGCGCCCTCATCTTTGCTGCCGTCGTGCTGTCCCAGCTGCCGCTTGAGGAGCTGCGCGGATGCAAAAAGGGCGCGTGACGCTGCGGGTGGCCGGGGGCATCCCCTACGAGCTGACGCGGAAGAAGGTCAAATACTTCAACCTTCATGTCCGGCGGGACGGTTCTGTGGCCCTCAGCTCACCTCTGCGCATATCGCCGGAGGCGGCGGATCACTATATCATCGGCCAGATGGACTGGATACGGGCGGCACAGGCCCGGCAGGCCGCCCGCGAGAAGCGGCAGGCGTCGCTGCCCGACAAGGATGTCGCGCTGGCCCACTTCACGGCCATGAGCGATAAGGTCTACCCGGCCTTTGCCGGGGTCCTGAACGGGCAGAAGCCCGCCATCAAGGTGCGCAGCATGACCAGCTGCTGGGGCGTCTGCCATATGGCCAAGCGCCAGATCACCTTTGCGCTCCAGCTTTACAATATGCCCGAGGCGGCGCAGATCTATGTGGTAGTACATGAGTACTGCCACTTTTTGCAGCCGAACCACAGCCCGGCGTTCTGGGCCGAGGTGGCCAAGCTGATGCCGGACTGGAAGGCCCGGCGAGATTTGTTGAAAAGATAACGGCCTTGCCTGCTCTGTTACCTTCGGGGACATCTCTCCCAAGGGGAGAGGCAGAAAGGCTCCCCCTCTGGGGGAGCTGGCAGACCCGGAAGGGTCTGACTGAGAGGGCAAGCCACCAACGCCATCATCCGCTTCGGCCTCGACAAGGGCAACAGCGAAAAGCAGGTGTTCACCAACGGCCTGCTCACCATCCTCGGGGGCTTTGGCATCCTTGTGCTCTGCTGGCCAGTGGCGCAGTTCCTGCCCGACATGGCCCAGTACGGCCTGCTCATCTATATCTACGTCCTCATGAGCTGCCTGCGCACCCTCTGCACCCAGTTCGTGCGCAGCCGCCAGTGGAACAAGCTGGTGGCTGTGGACGGCGTGCTCTGCACCGTGGCGACCATGGCCTTCTATGTGCTCTATCTGGTGGGCTTCCGCTGGGGCGCGAACGGCTACCTGCTGGCCATCATCAGCGGCGACTTCGTCAGTGTGCTCTTCCTGATGCTGACCGGAAAGCTCTGGAACTTTATCGAGCTGAAGGGCCTCAACAAGACCCTCTGGAAGCAGATGCTCCGCTTCTCACTGCCCATGATCCCGGCCCAGATCAGCTTCTGGATCATCAACGCCTCAGACCTGTTCTTCGTGCGCGAGATGTGCGACGGCCTCGACGGCCACAGCGGCGATGCATGGAGCGGCCTGCTCTCCACCGGCTATTTCCTGCCCACCATCCTCACCACGCTGGGCCTCATCTTCTACGATGCATGGCAGCTGTCGGCGGTGACGGAGGAGGAGGGAAGGGCCAAATTCTTCACCCAGATCTTCCGCACCTATTCCAGCGTGCTGTTCTGCTGCGCGGCGGGCATCATCTGGCTCTGCCGCCCGGTCATGCACATCATGAAGGCCAACTATTACTATGCGTGGCACTTCGTTCCCTTCCTCGTGATGGCCTCCACCTGCAGCTGCTTCAACCAGTTCATGAACAGCGTCTACGTCGTGAATAAGAAGTCCCAGCGGAGCATGGTCACGATGATGGCAGGCGCCGTGAGCAACTGCATCATGAACTACTTCTTCATCAAGTGGTGGGGCCCTGTGGGCGCGACCTATGCGTCCTTCCTCGGCCTCGGTCTGGTGTTCACCCTCCGCGCCATCGACGCCCACGGCATGATCGGGATGCATGTCCATCCGGGCCGCGTCCTCCTCAACGCCGCCGCGCTGGTGTTCGAGGCCTTCGTGCTGCTGGCAGAGACGCCTCTGTACGGCCTCTGGACGGGCCTCATCACCGCCCTCATCATCCTGTATAACTTCTCCGGCGTCTGGGGCATGGCCCGCATCCTGCTGCCTAAAATTCTGGGCCGCCGGGGCAAGACCCTCGTGGCCGCAGTAGACGGCTGGATGACGAAGAAATAAACGCTTCCCGGATAGGAAAAACGCCCTCTCATCAATACCGCGATGAGGGGGCGTTTGGTTTGTCGCAAGTCAAAAGATCGAAAAAATGCGATAAAAGCTAGAGCTGCTGCCGGGTCACAGCTGCTTTTCGAGCCAAGCGGAGATGTCAGCAAAGACCTCGGCTTTGTTCGTCTCCATCAGCAGCTCGTGGCGGGCACCGGGATAGAACTTCGCCTCGATGTTCCGGACGCCGATGTCCCGGAGGCTCTGGATGGCCCGCCGGACTCCGGCGGTGCGCTCGCCTACAGGGTCGGCGTCACCGGCGAGGAAGAGCAGAGGCAGCTCCTTGGGCATCCCGGCCAGAACGGCGGGGTCGTACAGCCGCAGGATGCCGGAGAACATACTGTAGTAGGCGTTCAGGGTGAAGGTGAACATACAGCGCTCGTCGGCACGGTACTTGTCCACCTCGGCGGTGTCGCGGTTGAGCCAGTCGTGGGGCGTGCGGCCCTCGAGGCCCTTGTTGTAGCCGAGGAAGGAAAGGCTGGCCACGAGCCGGCTGCGGTGTTCCCAGCCGAAAAAGACGGCCAGCACCCGGCAGAGGGCTTTCGCTGCGGCGACCAGAGCTTTGGGCTGAAAGCCGGTGCCCATGAGGATGGCTCCGTCCAGCTCGCCGCCCCACTCGCAGAGGTACTGGCGGGCGTAGAACGACCCCATGCTGTGCCCCAGAAGGAAATAGGGGACGCCGGGGTAGAGCTGCTTGGTCAGGACGGTCAGGGCGTGGAGGTCGTCAAGGACGGCACGGTTGCCGTCCGGCTGGGCGAAGAAGCCGTAGTCGTCCTTCGTGCGGATGGAACCGCCGTGGCCCAGATGGTCGTGGCCGGTGACGAGGATGCCCTGCCCGGCCAGATGCTCGGCCAGCGGCTTGTACCGGTCGATGAACTCCACCATGCCGTGGGACAGCTGCAGGACGGCCCGCACCCTGCCCTCCGGCACACAGCGGAATGCGTGGAGCGTCCGGCCCGGCACGCAGGAGGGGAGGGTGAAGTCTGCTGTCTCCGTTGACAAACAGGGCCGGAGAGGGTAAACTTAGGCAGAGATATTTGCAATTCATTTGCCTATGATAGATAAAAAGGAGAAATCATTATGCCGAATCCGAAGATCCGCACCCGATTTGCCCCCTCGCCCACGGGTTATATGCATGTTGGCAACCTGCGCACCGCGCTGTACACCTACCTGATGGCCAAGCACGACGGCGGCACCTTCATCCTCCGCATCGAGGACACCGATCAGGGCCGCTACGTCGAGGGCGCTGTGGACGTCATCTACAACACCCTGCGGGAGACCGGCCTGCTGTGGGACGAAGGCCCCGATGTGGGCGGCCCCGGCTTCGACGATATGGTCTACGGCCACATCGAGGTCAACAACAGCGAGATGGACGACCAGATCCTCATCAAGACCGACGGGATGCCCACCTACAACTTCGCCAATGTGGTGGACGACCACCTCATGGGCATCACCCACGTCATCCGCGGTAGCGAATACCTGTCCTCCACCCCGAAGTACAACCTGCTGTATCAGGCGTTCGGCTGGGACATCCCGAACTACATCCACTGCCCGCCGGTCATGAAGGACGCCCAGAACAAGCTCTCCAAGCGCAACGGCGATGCCAGCTATCAGGACCTCGTGGCCAAGGGCTACCTGACCGAGGCCATCCTGAATTACATCTGCCTGCTGGGCTGGAGCCCCAAGGGGGAGTATGCCGAGCAGGAGATCTTCTCGCTGGCAGATCTGGTCAAGATCTGGACGCCGGACGGCATCTCCAAGTCGCCCGCCATCTTCGACCCCCTCAAGCTGCGGGCCATCAATGCAGAGTATATCCGCCGTCTGTCTCCCGAGGAGTTCCTTGCCAAGGCCGAGCCGTGGATCGACAGCGCCGTCCACACCCCCATCGACAAGAAGCTGCTCTGCGCAAACCTTCAGCCCCGCTGCGAGGTGCTGGGCGAGATCCCCGAGCAGCTGGACTTCTTCGACGTCATGCCCGAGTATGACGTGAGCCTCTACGCCAACAAGAAGCAGAAGACCACCCCCGAGTCCGCCAAGGAGGCGCTGGAGGCCCTGCTGCCCGTCCTGAGCGACGAGGCGCTGGACTTTGGCGACCGTGACACCGTCTTCGACGCCTGCAAGGCCAAGGCCGAAGAGCTGGGCAAGAAGAACGGCTGGCTGCTCTACCCGCTGGGCATCGCCCTCTCGGGCAAGCAGCGCACCCCCGGCGGCGGCACCGACCTCGCCTGCATGATGGGCCGCGAAAAGACCCTCGAGCGGGTGAAGACCGCCATCGGGAAGCTGAATGGGTAAAAAGACCTTATAAAAACGTAAGGAGGCAGTCTGTATGATGTATCCGTTCATGACGCTGGACGATAACACCGAGGTCGTCCATTCAGAAATGCTCCCGGACCATCGCGTCAAGGTTTATTTCGAGAAGCCGGATGCGAAGGATTGCTTCCATTCTGCGGTGTGTTATCTCCCAGACTATAAGTGGGAGGACATCAACGGCTTTACCCCGGCGGAGATCGCCCGGTATCAGGAGCTTGTGGAGTCCACAGCGCATCTGATCTTGCAGTTCTCCAAAGAGGGAGGCGTCGAAAATGCCGCAGGTTTTTAAGAGTGTCCTGCGCAACATCATGGCCATTATCGAAGCACGAAGCGCCGAGGTCGTCGCAAAATGGACGAGCTTTTTTGGCGAAGCACACTATTTCTGCTGAGATTTTATCCCATCCCATCACCCCGCCAAAAACCGCGCCGCGTCTGGGCTAGAGTATATGCAACAGGCGTGGGAAACAGAACAGCACAACGTGATATTGCAGAAGATCCCCGCCGGAAAGCGGGGATTTTTCTATGCAGGTGTCTTTTCGGACCATCCAGACCTCTACGGGCAGAAAGCCGGTGGGCGGCGCGCTCCGGGCGCGGGCGGCGGTACGGCCCGCCCTGCGGCAGGGGTGTGCATTTCTGCTGGGGCTGGCCGGAGGCTGGGCCGTGCTGTACGGGGCGCTGATGCCCTTCGGGCTGGGGCTGACACTGGGCTTTGGGGAGGACTGCTTTGCCGTGGGGGCTGCCGGGGCAGCGCTGGGGCTGCTGGCGCGGAGCTTCGGTGCGCTGACGGTGGAGAGCATCTGCCTGCTCTGCGGGCTGGGCGCGGCAGTGGCTGCGCGGTGGCTCTGGCCGGGCCGGTTCGGCCCGGCGGTGCTGGCAGGCTGCGGCACGCTGGCGGGGAGCGCCGTCTGCTTCGCGGCGGGGGAGGAGAACGGCGTTCAGCTCCTGCTGCTCTGCGGCGGGGACGCCCTGCTGGCGGCGGCGCTGGGGCTGGGCCTCCGCCGCTTCCCGCCCGAAAAGCCGGGGATGGGCAGCCTGCTGCTGGCGGCCGCCGTGGCAGCCGCATGGGGCGGGGTGAGCTTCGGGCTTCTCCTGCCCGGGGTGCTGGTCTGTGCGGCGGCAGAGCTGGCCCTCTGCTGCAAGGGTCTGCCGTTGGCGGCACTGGCCCTCAGCGGGGTGACGGGGGCGGCGCTGGCTTCCGCCGACCCTTCTCTTGCCCCTGCCGCCGCCGGGCTGGCCTGCGGGTGTGCCGCTGCGGCGGTGCTTGCCCCGGCAAGGCGCATCGAGGGGCTTGCGGCCTACGGAGGCGGCTGTGTGGCGGGGGTGCTCTGCGTCCAGCCGCTGGCCGGGGCATTCGGCTTCCTGCTCAGCGCCGGGGCGGGCGCGGGACTTTGCGCCCTGCTGCCTGCGGGCTGGCTGGCCCCTGCCGCCAAGAACGATGACCCGCCCGGGGACGAGCGGCCCCGCCTCTCCGCCGCCGCGACCCGGCTGGAAGCGGTGGCCGAAAGCCTCTCCTCGCTGGCGGAGACGGTGAACGAGGTATACGACGCCTTTCCGCGCCGGTGCGAGGACTTCCGCTGGGTCATCGACAACATCCACGACAGCCTCTGCGCCAACTGCGGGAGGCGGGAGGTCTGCTGGAAGCAGGAGCACGCCGCCACGCTGGAAGGGATGGAGGCCCTGCGCCCCATTCTGGAAGAGCGGGGCCATCTGGAGACCATGCTCCTGCCCGGACAGCTGGCCCGGTGCATCCACCCGGCGGCGCTCTGTGCGGCGGGAGACAGGGCCTTTGCCCTCTACCGCAGCCGCCGGGAGGCCCGCGTCCACTCCGAGGCCATGCGGACGGCCCTCACCGAGCAGTACAGCGCGGTGGCCGATGCGCTGGGCGTCCTCAGCGAGCAGCTGGGCCGTCCCGGAAGCCCCGAGCCGTATAAATCGGGCCGGGTGGCGGCGCTGTTTGCCCAGCTGGGCACGCCGCCGCTGGAATGCGCCGTCACGCTGGATGACTTGGGCCGCACCCGGGCGGCGGTGACGCTGCCCCGCACCCGCTTCAGCGAAAAGGAGCTGGCCGCGCTGGCCGGGGAGGTGGGGCGCATCTGCCGCCGCAGCCTTGAGCCGCCGCAGGTGCTCTCCTGCAAGGGAATGACCACCCTGCTCTTTGCGGAAAAGCCGCTGCTGCGGGCCGTGTTCGGGACGGCGGGCGCAGCGGCACGGGGCGAAATATCCGGCGACGCAGTGCAGCAGTTCTGCAGCGCTGCAGCCGCGCAGATGATCCTCTGCGACGGCATGGGGACGGGACGCCCTGCGGCAGTGGACGGCAATCTGGCCGCAGAGCTGACGGCCCGGCTGCTGAAAGCGGGCTTCACCGCCGAGCTTGCGGCGAGGCTGGTGAATGTGGCGCTGGCCCTCAAGAGCGACGAGGAGAGCGGTGCGACCCTTGACCTCGTCAGCGTGGACCTCTACACCGGCACGGCACGGCTCTTCAAGGCCGGCGCGGCCCCGGGCTTCCTCGTCCATGGGGGCAAGGCCCGGGCCGTGGGCGAAGCCAGCCTGCCCATGGGCATTCTCGGGGGCGTCAGCGGCCAGAGTCGGGTGGTGCATCTGGCAGCGGGGGACTATGTGGTGCTGGTGTCGGACGGTCTGCTGGCAGACGGCCCGGGCTGGGTGCTCCAGCAGCTGGAGCTTTCCGCTGCCAAGGCCGAAGCCCCCGACCTGCTGGCGAAAAAGCTGGTGGAGGCGGCCCGTGCCCGTGCTGTCCAGCGGGGCAGGCCCGACGACATCACCGCTGCGGTGCTCCGGCTCGAGAACAGTTGAGATTGCTTTTTGGGCGGCAAGGGGGTATACTGAAAAGTATCCCAACTGACCATAGGAGAGATTATCATGCTGACGATCACAGTTGCACAGGACGGCAGCGGCGACTTCGCATCCATCGCGGAGGCGGTGCTGGCCGTACCTTATGAGGAGGAAGCATTGGTGCAGGTCGGCCCCGGGCTTTACCGGGAAAAGCTGATCTGCGAGAAGCGCTGCATCACCCTGCGGGGGGCGGGCGCAGACCGGACACGGCTTGTGTGGGGCGACGGCGGAAAGCTGCCCCACAAGGACGGCCGCCCTACCCACACCTTCCGCAGCTACACCGCCTTTTTCAGCGGCGGGACGCTCTGCGTGGAGGACATGACCATCGAGAATGACGCCGGGCCGGGCGCACAGGCCGGGCAGGCCGTCGCGGCCTATGTGGACAGCGCCCGGGCGGTGTTCCGGCGGGTGAAGCTGCTGGGCAATCAGGATACCCTCTTCTGCGCCCCGCTGCCCGAAAAGGAGCGGGAGAAGGACGGCTTCCTCGGCCCGAGGGGCCTTGCGCCCCGCCGCCCGACGGCCCAGTACTATACCGAATGCGAGATCGCGGGGGACATCGATTTCATCTTCGGCGGCGGAGACGCGCTGTTCGAGAACTGCACCCTCCGCACCGTGGACAACCACATCCCCCACAGCTATGTCACCGCCCCGTCGGGCAAAGCCGACGGGCTGGGCTTCGTGTTCTGGAACTGCGATTTCGTCTCCGACTGCCCGGCGGGCAGCGTCTATCTGGGCCGTCCGTGGCGTCCCGAGGGGAAGACGGCGGTGCTGGACTGCCGCCTCGGCGCCCACATCGCCCCGGAAGGCTTCATCGCGTGGAACGACCGCACGGACACCGGTCTCGCCACCTTCGCCGAGGCCGACAGCGCCGGCCCGGGCGCGGCAGAGCGTCCGGCGTGGGTGCGTGCCCTCTCCGGGCCGGAGGCGGCGGCACTGCTGGCCCGCGCCCGCGCCCTCTGCCGCCCGGCATGACGGAGGATGTGACCGATGAAAAAACTGCCTGACTTTGTAAAATGGCTCATCATCGCTGCGGTGCTGGCCGGGATGGCCGCCCTGATGGTGGCCGTGAACGACCGGGCCTCCCGGGTGGAGATGCCGATGCCGGACAACAGCCTCGGCATCTACCGCACGACGCCCGCCGCCGGAAACTGAATCCTGAACCGTGAAACGGGACTGCTGCAAAGCGGCCCCGTTTTTTGCATAATCCTGCCCCGCTTTGCGTATGCTGTACGGACAAAACTGAATGGGTGGGAGGCATGGGTATGTTTGTGGTCACACTGAGTAAGGCAAGCGTCAAGAAGGCGGGCGTTGGGGCACTGTGCTGTGCGCTGGTGGTGTTCAGCGCCATGCTGGGGCGTTACATCAGCACCCGCACGGTGGCCGTCGCAGCGGCGAACAATAAGATCGAAAGTGCACAGGACATCCAGACGTGGTTCACGGGCTACGGGCTGGACGTAGATGGGGCGTCCATCACCGCCGACAAGGTCAAGATCCCCCGGAAGTGGGACGACAGCTTCTCGGCCTTCAATGGGGTGGTGCAGCAGAGCGGGATGGACCTCACCCGCTACAAGGGCAAGACGGTGGAAAAGTGGACGGCGCTCATCCCCGCCGCCAGCCGGGGCGACGTGAGCAGCTACGGCGTGCTGCTGGTCTACCGGAAGAAGGCCGTCGGGGCGTATCTGCTGGAAAAGCCCTCCGGCGTCGTCACGGGACTGAAGGACGCTCAGACCGCCATGGCATTGCAGGAGGCCGAGCAGGTGTCCGGCGAGGACTTCAGCGGCGACTGGGGAGAGCGGCACGATGAGGAGCTGACCGACGAACAGGCCCGGCAGACCTCGGGCGAGGATTTCAGCGGGGACTGGGGCGAGCGCCACGACGAAGAGCTGACCAGTGAACAGGCACAGCAGACCTCCGGAGAGCCGGAAAATGCACAGAGCCAGCCCGTGCAGTATACCGACCTGCCGCTGGACGCCGAGGGATACCCCGTCGAATAGGTGTCATTTTGCACGAAAAAATGCGGTGAAGCAGAAAAGATGTGCAATAGTGGTATTTCTGGAAAAATATTCTGTTCAATGTTACTAAAATTTTTGATAAAAAATCGGCCTGCGCCGAAGCGATCCAGAAATTCCTGAGCGAGAACGTCTGATCGCCCAGTGTGATGAGAAGCCCTTGCGGGGAATGCCTGCGGGGGCTTTTTGTTACAAAGATGAAAACGATGAAATAAGGAGAAAATGCAATGCAGGTAGGCACCGGTAAAAGCATCCTGAATGGCATTGCCATCGGAAAGCTGAAGATCTATAAGAAAAAGGATACCGTTATCTCCGCCGCTGAGGTGGCCGACACCGCCGCTGAACTCCAGCGCTTTGAGGATGCCCGCGCCAAGGCCATCGACCAGCAGACCGCCCTCTACGAGAAGGCTCTGGCTGAGGCCGGCGAGGACATCGCCGAGGTGTTCAACATCCACGCCATGATGCTGGACGACGACGACTTCGTGGACGCCATCAAAGAGATCATCAACGGCCAGCACCGCTGCGCCGAGTACGCCGTCAAGACCGCCGGAGACAATCAGGCCGCCGTCTTTGCGGCCATGGACGACCCCTATTTGCAGGCCCGCAGCGCCGATGTCATCGACATCGCGCAGGCCATCCTCGATATTCTGCAGGGGGTGGACAACGCGACGCTGCAGGGCACCGAGCCGAGCATCCTCGTGGCAGAGGACCTCGCCCCCTCCGAGACTGTCCGGATGGACAAGAGCCTGCTGCTGGGCTTCATCACCCGGGAGGGCAGCTCCAACAGCCACACCGCCATCCTCGCCCGCAGCA
>PPYF01220386.1_pt1 | contig 15041 bp, 8 predicted proteins | sample 1559871 | NCBI WGS metagenome assembly PPYF01 (sample SAMN08240021, study PRJNA423297) | Human gut metagenome, whole genome shotgun sequencing project. | reverse complement strand
CAAGTACGTCCAGCATAGAAAGCATCTCATCCGTATACTCACATCTCGCCCTGCTTTCTTTCTTCAGTTCCTCATCGAACAAATAACCGCTGTAACACCAGATATTCTTCTCCGGATAACGTTCCTTCACTTTTCTTAAAAGCTTCACAAGCACTTCCTGATTCTCCGGTTCGAATGGTTCGCCACCAAGCAATGACAGTCCATCAATATAATTCGGCTTCAACGCTTCCAGAATCTCTTCTTCTGTTTCTTTCGTAAATTTCTTTCCATAATTAAAATCCCATGTCATACTGTTAAAACATCCCTTACAATGATGCCTGCAGCCTGACACGAAAAGGGCAACACGAACACCCTCTCCATTTGCAATATCACATTTTTTGATTTCTCCGTAGTTCACTTTGAATCCTCTTTTCCACTTATTCCAAAAATGTAGTTAGTTTCTCATTCATGCATATCTGATTTTCACAATTATTCATCAAAATCAGAATGTTGAATCCAAGATAACTTTCTGTTGTTAATCAATTGATTAATCGGTTGATATAAACTGAAACACTGGAAATCATAATGTGGTTTAAGAATCGCCAAACTCTGAATCTCTTGAAATTTCAGTTCATTCTTATAATATTCGACTAGTTCATAAGTCGGTACGACTTCCTCATCGTCAAGATCATATAATACATTCTGTACAGAATTGATGTTTCCCATATGGTCTGAGTTGTCCGCTGCAAACAGATACAAATACCTACAACCGAGCAGCTGCGTTATTTCCAACACTTTGTTAATCACTATTTCCCAAAAAACATAGAACCCCAAAGGAAATCGAAGATTATTATATTTCTCCATTGCTACATTTTTACAAAAGTGCGTGAGAACAATACTAGGAAATGTCTGCGATACACGCCTGATATTAACCCCCTCGTCGGTTTGTGTCTTATCATCTTCTGCATCACGCTTAAGTTCCGTTTCTTTTTCTATAATTCTTCTTAACTTCTCTTTATCTATATTTTCATCTTCATACCATTCGAAAACATCATCTGCAGAATATTCACTATTTGGATCCAGCTTGTATTCAACACATAAATCAACAATCTCACTTTCCTGGTCTGTTAAGTTGTGTTCCCGATCTCCCAGTTCTTTATACAACAGACCTGCATTTAATGCAAAAAAGAAGACAATGTCGTGTGTTTGTTTATCTCTTACAAGATAAACTTTTGTGCTTCCTTCATTGTCTTCTTTCCATGCCTGGGTTTTTAGATATTTTTCTAATCCTTTCCCCTTTTTACTGGCAGAAAATTTTTGAATAGCTTCTTTATTTAATTCATTCGCTGTCAGCGATTCAACAAACAATTGCTCTTTCAGATAATCTTTTTGCTCTTGAATACTAATTTGAATCACCTACTTTCTGCTCACTCAAATGCTTCAAGTTTTTTTCTTCGTAATAATTCACGAGCAGCATCAACTTTCATATCTGCTAATCGCAGAAGCACATTTCCATTCTCCTCTGCATTCAATCCTTCTCGAGAACATTTCCAAGATAATTCCCCATGAGAGAGAGAACTCAACTTCCAAGACGAGAAATCTTTATATCTCTGGTATACAGATTTAACTAAACTCTTTGCATTTTCTGATAAATCAACCAAAACTCCTGCAAACATGCTACCTGTTGTATATTCACTTCTTACTTCTACTAACACAGGACCGTATTTCCATCCATGAAATTCAGCATCAAAAAGGAGTACTTTATTATACATGAGAGACTCTCTTTGAGCTAGATACATCATTTTATGCATTCTCATCTGATCCATATCTGTCCCATTTTCACTTTTATAAAGCTCGTTAAAAAATTTTGCAACTGCTAAAGTCTTTTCCATAATAATACCTCCCTTCATTACATGCCTTTATTATAATGCCTTATATTTCGCACGTCAATTTGATTTTTAGTTGTCGGATTATTGTTTTAATGAAATCCCAATCCATTCATTGACCTGCTTCGCATTTTTGCCATTCTTGGGTAATAGCTCCACTGTATCGATTGACTTGCTCCGTATTTTTGCAGTTTTCGGGTACAGTATACCCTGTTTTCATTGACTTACTTCACATTTTTGCAATTCTAGGGTAACGACATCCCCGATTTTCATTGACTTACCCCGCATTTCTACACCTAAAGAGAGCTGTTGCACAAAGCAACAGCTCTTTACTATCTTGTCTCTTTCCGTTTCTTCCACAAAATGAATCCAACTCCTCCAATTGCAAGAATCACAAGCACGAATGGTATCTTCGTGTTCATATCTGCAAGTGTCGGAACTGATCCGTTCTTTGTATTTACAAATGAAACGACTGTATCGGCTTTCATTGTTCCTGTAGCATTCGTCTGAGTTACTGTATACCCGTTCGATTCACCGTCTACCTCGGTAACTGTATAAGTACTTTGGGAAGGAATTCCTTTGATGACTATAGTCTCCTCATGTGCCAATGTGAATTCATACACATTATTCTTAAGTTGCATCGTTTTAGTCTCGTCACCTTTTGTATACTCCAGTTCTGTCGGCAAAACTTGTCCTGCCGGAGCTGTCAACTTAAGTTGGAACTGGAATTGTTTTGTCTTGCTTCCCATGCTTCCTTCTACTGTCTTCTTGACTGTCAACTGGCGTTTTTCTTCATAGGTATTCTTCACTTTGATTTCTGACGTTATACCCTTCTGAATCGTTCCGCTCCAAGCAGTGCCATCTAATAAAGAAGGCGTCCAATCTACATATGCAGTTTCTTTTACATCATATCTAGTTCCCTCCGGAAGTCCGGTGATATAAGCAGATTCGCCATCTTTTAAGGAAATGGTGCCTTTTCCATTTTCATCAAAATAAATGGTTCCTGTCTTCGTTCCCTTCCCTTCTCCGCTATCCAACGGAAAACTTCCCTGAAGCACCTCTCCATCTTTCGTCTTCATGGTAAGTTCAAAACGGAATTCTTTATCTGCCCTTGTTCCTTCGACTGTCTTGGATAACCGTAAGTCTCCGGTTGCTACTGTGGATAATGTATTGGTGATTGTATACTTATCTGTTGTTTCATCCTTTGTAACTTTAGATTCATATCCAGCCACCGGATCTTCTTTGATTGTATAAATATATGGAGTTGTACTGTTTATCGGACATCTATCCATATCTTTAAAAGTAGTCGTCCATCCCCCAGACTCATCCAGTTTTGCGGTGGCGATCATATCACCCTCTTCTTTGTCTGATGTACTCTGATACAAACGGACTGTGATTTCAGACGGACGTTTTGTGTGATCTGTTCCATCGTTCCAGCTTTTTTTCACTTCGATGTCTATCGTATTCTCTTTCGGTGCCGGTTTGCTGTTGGTAAATGTAATCAGCGCTTTTTCATCTGCATCCAAAGTCTCTTTCTGTGTGGACAACTCCTTCTTTGGTTCATAATTTCCATTCTGGCTCATGACCGCTTTGAGATTGTCTGGATTTCCTTCATTTGTAATCTGGTAGGATGCTGTATAATCATTCGCATCTTCCTTGATCTGATAGTTGCTTCCGATTGGAAGAGCAACAAATTCCGCAATTTCCCCATTCTTTAACTGGAATTGTACATAAGCTGTTCCGGCAGCATTTGAAGTTATTGATAACTCTTCTTTCGGAGTATTATCTGCATTTGTTATTTTTACAGTATACACCTTCTGTGCTTTCAATCCTGTCAGTGCAGCTGAAAAATAGAATTCAACTGTATCGCTTCCATTTTCAACCACTTTCTTTACTTTGAAAGAACCTGTCGGGTCTTCCGGTGTCTCTCCTCCACCTGGGGTGGAACTGATCTTTGTGTTCGTATATGCAACTTCTGTTGTTGCATCTTTTTGAATCACTCCTGTTGAAGTGTCGGTCTCTGTCGCAGAATCATTTCCTACAACCACTTCTGTCTTATATCCCTCTGTCGCTTTTTCCTTAATCTCCCATGCAACACCAGCCGGGATATTCCTTAGTTCAACAACATCGTTATGCTTCAAGTAAACGGTTGCCTTTCCATCTTTGAAATTCACATCACCGAATGTGATATTTCCATTTAACTTATCACTAAGTGCAGGATCCGCAGATGTCAGTTTGATCTCAAAGAGGAAATTCTGTGATGGATCAACATCCTCACCGGCAACGACTTTCGAAAGCTTCAAGGAACCATATTCTGGCTTTGTAACTGTTTCTTCTTCGTTGGTGATGGAGAAATCTGGCTGATTACTTATAGCTGGATCCTTTCGTTCGCCCTTTCCAACCACCTTATATCCATCCGGAACTTTCTCTTCCCATCCATAATACACTGCATCCGGATCTTCTGTCTGGAACAGATATTCCCACTGATCCCCTTTTTTCACCAGAGTGACATCTGTTTTCCCGTCGTTATACTTATCCATCGTCCAGGTATTCTCATCTACCTGAACCCATTTGCCTCCTGTTGTACTATATGTCGCATCATCCGCAGAACTACTCCCTTCTGTTGAATACGTCGTCGTAGTACCGGATATTCCACCGGATGCTGCGAATGTGGTCATCCCAAAAAGCAGGATCACTGCGAGACATTCCAGTATCTTTTTTGATAATCGGAATGGTTTGTCTCTTTTTTTCAATTTCTATCAACTTCTTTCTTTCGCCGCCCTTACGGGCGGTCCCTCTTTTCTTCCTTCTCGTCGGGATACGGGGACTATGCCCCGCATCCCTGGTAAATTGCTTCTCCCCATATCGTGCCACACTTTTTGATGACTCGTGTCATCGCTCAAGCGTGAAGCCGACTGAAACACCATAGGTGTAGTACGCATTACTAGAGCTGACGGGGCCCGCTTTACCTAGCATCAGCACTTTTTGATTAAGACCTCCATACGACGAGCGCAGCCACGCCCCAAAAAAACCACCGATTGCGTTTCCAGTGATTGAGTTTGCAATGCATGGTCTTCTTGCATATTCAACGCCTTCGAATGTATATTTAAACTTCTTATATACACTGCCTTCTAATGGATGGTTATAAACACTATAGCTTATCATATCCGCCACTTCATTTGAACTAAATAACCACAGTTTATCATTTGTTGTTTTTAGATTATCTTCATTCTTCTGATTATTTACGGAATCATACTTCACTTTACGCTTTCCGATTGCAGCCTGCAGTTCTTGCGGGAAGGTTGCGAACAGACAGTTATATGGTGTATAAATGTTTGCAGACTTATTCACATCACTTGATGCATTATTACTGTAGTTATTCTCTCCTTTGTCGGTCAAATCGTCTGCACCGTTTAGCATTGCACGGATCCTGGTCGCTCCCCATCCATCTGTGTTGGTTCCATAAGTTCCGCCATTTGGATGCCATCTCAGATTTTCAAAACAGGTTCCTTTATTTGTTACAAGTTCATAGTACAAGGTGCTTGGACCATCTCCGGTTTCCATGATAGGATCAAATTGTTCACTTAAGATCGTCGTTGTTGTATTTTTACTAAGTGCTACGCTGTGAGTACAACCTTTTTCAATACACTGTTCATATACATATGGATCTATCTTATTCCATTCGATGATCGTTTTCCAATTATCATTATGTACACATCGATGTGCATTATTTCCTATCTCTGTTGTTCCACTTGGATTATGGCTCTTAGACTTCTGTACATAACTTTCTCCCAGTGCCGGTCCAAAGGTTAATCCTGCTTTTCCAGACTCTAATTCATCCACACAGATTCCATAGATTGCTACTGCATACTTCATCGGTGGCTTATAGTGAGCATAGACGGTGATATCCTCTGTTAAGTTTGTAACAGGTTTTCCTGACGCATTCACCTCATATTTTGTTCCATCTTTTTCCTGTGTATACCATCCAATGAAACTATTTCCTTCTTGTTTTGGTAAAGCATATGTTCCACTCACTAAACTTCCATCTGCTGAATATACCATCTCATTTATAGTCACACCACCTGCAAAGGTTCCTCCATTTGCATCAAAGGTAATCGTATATCCTCCGAGATTTTTCGACGGTTTCTTCGTGGAAATTGTCATATTCGGAATCTCTCGTTGAGCATTTGTCTTACTGTCTTTCCAGATTTTTGTAAGCTTTACCACTCCTCCTGTCGGAATATTTTTGAAATCATAGATCTGTGCTGAACTTATTGTTATCTTTTGAAGTCCATCGATCGTAAAGTCCCCATTACTCTTTACAACAACGGTATAAATCGTTGTATTTAATTCATAGTTTTCCGGTGCCTTTGTCTCTTTCAGCTGATAAGTTCCCGACTCCAGCCCTTTGATCGTTACGATTCCATCACTGCCAGATACTCCTGTTTTGTCTGTATTCGTTCCGTAATCGGATATTCCGGTCAAGGAGAATTCTGCACCTTCCAGATAATTATTTGTTCCATAAGTGCTGGTCTTTATAAACCGGATACTGTGCAGTGGTTCGTTTGTGATCGTGTAAGTACTGTCTGTATCTCTCTTCACTTCGCTTCCATCCGGATTACGAAGGATTACCATACCGCTTTCATTCACCTGAACCGTCCATTCTGTCCGGCTTAAGATATAACCATCTTTCGCCTTTGTCTCAGAAAGCTTGTATGTTCCAAGTTCCAGGTTATTGAATGTCACCTCGCCGGCGTCATATTTTCCTGCATCTTTTCCTTCGGATGCCGCCTGTTGGAATACATCGTTTCCATAATCAGACGTTCCGGTCAGAAGGAATTCCACATCATTGATTGGATTTTCTGTAATGCTGTCTATTTTCTTAAAGTGCAGATCTCCATGAATACGAGGTGCATCTTTTACAAGGAACTGTCCGTTTGCATCCTGACTCTGTCCTGGCATTGTTACAGTTCCGTTTCCGTCAATCTTCACAGTGTAGACAGTTGTGTTTAACAGCCAGTCATTCGTACAGGCTGTCTCTAAGAGTTCATAGGTTCCTTTCTCAACCTCTGTAAAGCTGAATTCTCCCTTTCGGTCGGATACCTTCGTAGTCTCGTAGGTTGTTCCATAATCAGAAGTTCCGCGAAGCAGATAAGTCGCTCCGGATGCAGGAATTGTATCATCTGTCTCATCCACCTTTTTCAGCCTAATATCTCCGGTTACACGGTAATGCAGCGAAGTATAATCCTGATGTAAGAACTGCGGTATTCCTGCTGAAGTTGCGTCTTCTCCGTGGAGAAAGTTCTGCTGCATATAGATATTATTATAAGCCACCGGATCCGCATCATTCGTGCTGTCTGACTCTGGTGCTTTCATATAAAGGGTAAAGGAAAGAGACTTCTGTCCTTCCAGAATAAATTCTGATCCATCTGTCTTCTTGCTTGCATCGACTGCGACAGCATGTGCATCCTCAAGCTTATGCGTCTTTAAGAATTCATTATATTCAATCCATACCAGTGTTCCATCTTCCTGTTTTTCTGTCAGATCATGATGCTGATTGAGATTCATCCGATCCACGGTTGACAGGTATACAACCGGCTGGATTCCATTCTCTCTTAATGTAGAGACATCGATTCCTGTAAGTGTTCCTTTCCAGTCGGATACTTTTACTTCTGTAGTCTGTCCCGATGAATTATAATAACTTTCCAGTGAATCATAGAAGATCAGATTTTTACAGCGGGTCACTTTATTGTTCGCCACACGGATCCTGTAGGAATAGTTTCCACCCTGGTTCACATAAGATTCGTTCCGATACTCGTCTTCTTTTTCATTCTTGACTTGTTTTTTCAGACCATTGTTTCCTGCCATCAGAACATGGATATAATGTCTGGCTTCTGCATAGAGGAATTTATTTCCACTTGAAGCGGCATCCAGTCCTGCCATCAGATTCTTTTCTGTGATCGAACCACCATCATCCGGCGATCCACTCGCGATTTTCGCATTCCCAGTCTCATATGCTGCTGAATTCAACAGATTTTTGCCGTGATCCTGGATCGCATCATAATCATGTGAGGTCTGATAAGAAACCTGATACCCTGTTGTAGTTGGCTCTTTGATCTGTATCGTCACCAACGTGCGTCCTGTATCCTTATAATTTTCTTTTAATGTAATGTTATAATTTCCGTCATTTAATTTTGACCCGGAAGCCTGCACTTCAACAGAGCTTCTTGTCAGCGCTGCCCCTGCCGGAAGCAGATCATAGAAAGTACCGGCATCCTGACGTAAATAATGTGATCCGTCATTATCTGTATAACGCTCCTGCACCTGCACACGCCAGTTTACAAGATACCGTTTCTTGCGTTTATCATTTTTTGTCTGTGTGATATCTTTTCGTATATCGGAGGTCGATATCACCTTCTGAATGTAGTCTGATCCGCTCCGCGTTCTCTGAAAGATAATTCTCTCTCCCTGCTGCATCGTGCTTTCTGCCTGATTGTTCAGCTCGACCTTCGTTTTTTCTCCGATGATTCCAAGGACATTCGCTGTTCCTTTCAAAGAGACGGACAGATCCATATTCAGAGTGGTATAGTAGTAAGCATTCGCACAAGATAACCGTACTCCTTTGACTCCGGCTGCGAATGTCAGATTTCCGCCGGAACTATCCGTTACCAACGTGCTCTCTGTAGATTCATAGCTGCCTGTCTTCATACTGTAGACCGCTGCTTTTTTCCATGCATTAGCCCCATCTTTTGTACCGGTACGAACTTCAATTGTTATTTTGTCTTCGTCTTTGTAGTTTTGAATCGCTGTTTCTGTAAAACTTTTCTTATCTTCGTTATAGGTAGCAGTACGCATCTTTGCGCTCCACCGGATTCCAAGGATATCATAGTCCTCATCGTTGAGTGATGTTCCTTCCAGAGATAAGGTATCATCAACAAGCTTATAAGATACCTTCTTCTTACCATAATGACCTGCCAGTGCATCTGCTTCTGTTCCTGGTTCTTTCCCTTCCTCTAGCGTGTATGGATACGGATATCCTGTCATGGACATACTAAATTTTAATGGATCTATGGATTCTTTCGTTTCACTGACAAGTTCATCCAGTGTATAATCTGAGATATCCTGTGAAGAATATACTCTTGAGTCCTGACCATAGATACCATATTTCTCTGAGTACAGTCCCGCAGTTGGAATCTCGTAACCCGGATCATTCTTCTCCTGGATCTTATAGGTCCATGTCTGTGAGGCATCCGCTGTGGTTGAAGAATCCTTTCCGTCTGTTGCTGTCACAGTTGCTTTGATCTTATTGGAGAGCGTATAATTTTTATCTGTTTCCAATTTCTCATCTGCCTGTGTTTTGCTATAACGGGTCAGTACATAGTCATAACGGGTTCCATCCCAGCGGTTGTTTTCTGAGGTATTCTTCTTTGTAAATGTACTTTGTCCTGAGAATTTATACCCCACCACGTCTCCTGACAGATCCGTGAACGAATCATCCAACTGAAACGTATAAGGGGACGTAATCTTGTTGACAGAACTTCGAATTTCCCACATCAGATAATAATATTGTTCCGCATCTGCCGGTTTGTCTCCCCATCCGCTTTGCCATTCGCTATAATAAGACGGATTTGGCATTTTCTGTGTCCATGCAATCGTAGCATGGGTATCTATATATACCGGATCACCTGTCGCTGTTTTCTCATCACTGGTCCCATTTGTTCCCTTTACCTGAATCGAAGCGGTCATCTTATCAGATGGTTCCATATCTTTATAATCTAATGTGGATTTCGTCGTACTGTATCCAACTTCGATATAACCTGCATTTGTAGTGGTTTTTTTATAATTAGAAATGATTACTTTATTATTCTCTTCATCAATCTCATAGACAAAGTCTATGTCATCCCCTTCCTGCACTTCTGACTTTAAGAGATACGGACATTCGAATGTATCTGCCCAGTTTCCATCCCTGTCTTTTAAGATGTGCAGCGGAAGTTCGAATCTCAATGCTCCCGGCTCGTCTGAAACAAAATAAGACAGATTATAGACAAACAGATGTCCTGATGCCGATTCTGTCGGATTCCATACCCATTGACTGGCTGAATTCTTCGTAGCTCCATCTGAAAAAACGACATTAAGCTGCTCCACATTTACTTTATCTTCCGAAGCCACGGAAGCTGTTTCTCCTGCCACTGTACCGGAAGGACTTTTCTGAAGTTTTGGTGCCGCTGTTTTCTCCTCTTTTTTCTCCTCTTCCTGTTTCTCTGTTGTCTCTACAAACAGGAATGGACTCATGCTCTCTGTTTTGAATTCAATGTACGCAGGAGCATCCTCTGTCTTATCATAAAACTGGTAGTCCAGTTTCTCCCATTCATTTCCTTCTTCTGTTTTTTTCTGATGATAAAGAAGTAACTTTTCCTCCTGATTCAGTGCTTTCAACTGCTGATAAAGTTCTTCCTCACCTGGTGTTACAGTTACTGTTACTTGTTCTTTCTTTTCCTGTTCTTCTCCGGCTTCATTTACAAAGCCGATTTCCATTGGAAGATGCACTTCCAAAAGTTCTTGTTTGTCTTTCTCAAGATAAAGGTTTAAGGACTTCTTTAAATTGTCAAGACCTTCTCCCTCTAAGACATTGATCTTTCCAACAGCATTTTCCGGAAAGTCTGTCTGCGCTGTCAGTGTCACAGACAGTTCCGGACTGATCTTTTGCTGTGCATCTGCCTTTTGTTTCTCTTTCTGTTCTTCTCGCTGTGCTGTATTATCTGCCTGCAGAACATTGGCCGGCTGTACCTGTTCCTGATCTGCTGTAGTTTCCTGTGGCTTCTGGCTCTCCTGTGCTTCCTGTGGTTGCACTTCAGACTGTTCCTGTAAGTTGTCATTTTCCGGCGTTTCATCCTCTGGCACTGCATCTACTGCATCTACTTCTTCCGGATCTATTTCTTCCGCCTGAACCTGACCGATGTGTTCAAAATGTGGCAGGATAGAGCTGTTGACCATAGCCATGATCAGACAAACGCTTAAAATCCTTCGATACCATTTTCTTTTATCTGATGGATTCTGGTTGTTATTCATGCTCTTTTTCCTCCCCTCTTCTTCTGTATTTCTTCCAAAATGCAAGTATCAGAAGTATTCCTGACGCACCCAGGATTACACTCCACTGTAACAGATCTGTCGCATCTCCTGTTTTTACTTTTTGTTTGGTTTGCCCCGTCTGTCTGGTCTCGGTTTTTCCCTTCGTTGTATCCGGGTTGTTCTGAGACGGTTTTTCTGCTTCCCTTGTATTTTTTGAATACAAGTTCTGCTTTCTTCTCATCCGACCCTTGCAGATAAAGGATTGGCTGGGCGAATAATTTGCCTTCCTCATTTTCTATCACACAGACATCAACCTGATATTCAGTGCTGTCATACGTGGTCTTCTTATCCGCCCCGGCAATCTGGCTGACGGTGTAGTAATAGGTTCCCGGATAGGAATAACTTATCTGGAAATATCCTTTTTCTCCGCTTTTCAGTCCCAGCTCCGTCTGTATTATCTCTTCGAATTCAGACGGAGCCCCCTTTATCTGGTATTGGAAAGTTTCTTCCGAATCCACTTTTTCACAAGAAACCGGAATACTGACTGTTACCGACTTTTCTGTATGCTCTGCTGCCTCCACACTTATGGAGTTATATACTGCAGCACTTAGCAGTGTCATGACCAGTATTGTAATCGCTATGACATTCTTTTTCTTATCATGCATTCGTACATAACTCCTTTCTCGTATAGGATTTCTTCCCTGCATACTATGTACCTTCCTTATCGGATTACTCTGCGTCGTCCTCTTTCTTTTTCATCTTAATTGTTACCATTCCGGCTGCACCAAGTAATGTTACGGCTGCGAATGGAGCTACTGTCATGATGACACCTGTCGGGATGGCACCGGCACGGGTGTTGAGGTAAGAAGTTTTCAGATCAGTACTTACGACTGTTCCTGTAGTTGGATCTGTGTAATCTTTTACTGCTGCAGCTTCAGATTTATAATCTTCCTTGTTCTCTGTTACAGTATAAGTAGAATCTTTTGCAATTCCCTGAATTGTAATGTACTGACCATGCTGTAAATAAAATTTCTGCGTTACTTTCCCATCAGCATCTACAGTTAATTTCGTCACATTGGCTTTATTGGCATTTGCTTCAATTGTAGCTGCATTACTGCCTGATGTTGGCGTTGCGCCTTGAATATCTACATTGTATACAGTTCCTGGAACTGCATCCTTAATTTCAACAGTAAATTCAAAGTACTTATCATGGGATGCCTGATTACCGGATACCTCTTTCTTAAATGTCAGATTGGAAGTATCATATGTATTCGTAAATCCCTGTGATTTGTCATCATTCTGAGTTCCATCAGACCCCTGTGACTCATTCATTCCTACTTCTGAATCTGTCGCATGTAAAATATATCCGGATACTTTCAAGCTTCCATTCTCATCTGTAACATAAACATCCAGATAACGTTTCTCGTTTTTATCATTAGTAACTGCCTGGTTTGTTCCTGTTTCTGTAATCACATACCGATAAATGCCAGGTTCTTTAAAAGTAACTCCACTGAAATCAACCGTAGATGTCTTCTTCGCATATCCCTGTTTAGTAGCATCAAAATTCTTAACCAGATCTCCTGTCTGTACTGTCTTATTTAATGTATCTGTTGGTTTGAATACCAACTGGTATCCGTCTGCAGTTGTATCCTCATCTGTCATTGTCGGAGTTCCTACTCCTGCAAGAACTTCAAATTTCTTATCTCCTACGTTGTAAGTTTTCGCTGTTCCAGGTTCAATTGTATAAGTGAATGATGCATTCGGTACATTTGCTTCCTGATCCATTACAAGATATTTATCAAATGCTGTACTTCCACCTTTCACACCTGGATAACTATTATCTGCCGCAAACACTGTTGTTCCGTTCAACAGCATTGCCATAGTTAACATAGTTGCTCCTGTTTTTGCAATAGTTCTTTTTTTCATAGTCTTTTCTCCTTTTTCTTCTTTGTTTCGTATAATTAAGCAAGTAGACTTCTTGCTAATTATCATGTGTTTTTGTCGGATGTGGATTCGTCAGTTCTGCGAATACAACAACTCGGTAGACAGAATCCGGATATTTGCAGGTAGACAGTGCCACGATCCGGGTGTCTTCCGTCAGATGTTCCTCTACATCTTTTCTGTAATTTTCTGATGTCTTTCTTATATGATCGATAATGTCTTGTAGCTTATAGGTTGTCGGTGAGAAGATCAGATTATCTGTCGCTTCCGTATTCATAACAGCAAAGAGATTAAGATCATAGGTCGTATCCCCAACGATCAATTCTCCTTTCGTATGCTTGTTGAAAAAATCTTCTTTTAGATAAGAATGAAGTGACCCGAACATATAGTTTCCTTCCATGTGATGACCGTAGATCAAAGAATAGGAATCTGTGAAATCCGGCTGATTCCGAAAGTCCAGGAAGATAGACCCTGACAGGGAATAATCACCGTATGGATCTTTATTCAGATATTCTTCATTATTAATACCCTGCATGACAGGATAATCAATATTCGTACCTTCCAGAGATACCCATGCCACCATATTTCCTACAATTTCTCTGTCAACTTCTTCCGCTTCATAGCCTGGTTTATGTTTCAACAGACTCGTATCGTTTGCATGTTGATAGACAAGGTAACTGTCAATCAGTGCATACAAACCGATCAGAAACAGCAGAACACAGATCAGAAAAACGAACGCATCTTCTATCTCACTTAAGATATGGATAACTTTTTTAAACTTGCTCATGTGATTTTCCCCAATTTTAAAAATTCCTTCGTCTCATAAGGAATAAGAGCTTTCCTTTGATCTGACTCTTTTTAATTCCACCGAGCTCCCGGCTGTCAGTTGTGATCTGCCGGAAATCATTTAAAATAAAGTATTCATCTTCTTTTAGCAACAGCGGATAGTTCACCTTCCCCTTTTCCGCTTTATAAGTCTCATATGGATTTTCTTCAATTGGCTGATAATCATTGACCAGATATCCGCCTTCTTCTGCAAATGTAACACTTTGACCTCCGGATGCAACAATGCGTCCTACCCGCTCTTTCCCCTTTTCATCCTCATAGAGGACAACATCATTCAGATAGATCTTGTCTAACCGGTAGAAGATACAGAAGTCTCCATCTTTCACATATGGATACATGCTGTTTCCCGTTATTCGGAAAATTTGGAATACAAATGTCAACAGACACACGATAATCAAGATCAGTACAACCGTTTTCCGTATAAAACGAAATAAAAACCTGTATTTTCCCACTTTTTTCTTTTTGTCTTTGGTACTTTCTTCCACCGGTAAACTCCCCCATCCGAGTTAATCTATCTATAATGTCCTATAATTTCAACAATATGTTTATTCTTTCGATCTTTTCCACTAATTAATTATATATTTTTAATATTTTTTGTGTAATGCGCCAAATGGTTATATTTTAGCTCTCTCTTTTTGTCTAAAGTGTGCCAAAAAAATAATGAGCTATCGCACGAAGCGACAGCTCATTATTTTAATCTCTTATGAACTTTATCTGATTTTCCATTACATCTTTTCAACGATCCGCATCAGCATCAATCCGTTACGGACGATCAGCATTTCTGCCGGATTGCTAAAGTCTATCCCTGTTATCTCTACAATCTTACGCAAGCGATACATAATTGTTCTATAGTGGACGAACATCTCTTTTGATGTTTTCTTCTGACTTTGATTATTGTTCAGAAAGCATTCTAACGTATCAACCAAATCTCCTTTTTTCTGAGTATCATAATCATAAAGTTTACACAAGGATTCCGGTATACAGGCCCACAACTGTTCTTTGTTCTCATGTTTTGCAAGCATACGGAAAAAGCCTAGTTTTGAAGAATCCACAACGGATCTGTCTTTATCTCCAATCACGGTTCGAATCATATCTATATATTCGATCGCTGTCTGGGAATCTTCAAACGATTCTTTCAGTTGTGAGTATCCTTTTACGCGCTTTCCAATACCGATCACGAAATTGATCTTTATTTCTTTTTGAATCAGTTGATTTTGTATGCTCTGTTGAATATTCTCCAGGTTCTTCCTGAAATCGTATTCGTTTTCTTCGTCCTGTTCTTTATGAATATAAATAATCTGATTCGTATTACAATAAATA
>PPYF01114652.1_pt1 | contig 15042 bp, 17 predicted proteins | sample 1559871 | NCBI WGS metagenome assembly PPYF01 (sample SAMN08240021, study PRJNA423297) | Human gut metagenome, whole genome shotgun sequencing project. | reverse complement strand
TCCTTGTTGTATATCAGATTTACATGATATTTATCAATTAAATACTCATACTGTTCCTTCATAAATCCCACAACAATATCAATTTTAAAAATTCCTGCTTCCTGTAACTGTTTAATCAATCTTTCAATCAATGGCTCGCCCTTAATCTCCAAAATCCCTTTTGGAACTTCTACATTAATGGGAACCATTCTCATTCCAAACCCTGCCGCAAGGATGATTGCATTTTCCGGCTTCTTATCTTCTAATTCTTCATATACCTTTTGGGTACACTGCATTTTCTCATCTAAATATCCTAATTCTGTCAGTTTCTTCAAAGAACTGTTTACCTTCCCCAAAGAATATCCTGTTATCTCTGATAAAATTCTCTGGTTCACATATTCCTGCTCCATTATGCAGTTCATCAAATCATATTCTTGAATGTTCATGTTCTTTCTCCTTTTATTTTTTATGAACATAGTGGCATCATACCACCTTTTCAAAAAAGACGCAAGAAGTATTTTTACGATTGATAAAATAGGAAAGGCCGTTGCAAAACGCAACAGCCTATATCACTACATAATATCTCTAAATTCTTCCTGTATCTTGCGGACATATTCCTCCGTTAAATCCAGCAGATCAGCAGTTTCTTTTACTGTTTTTCCTTTTTTCAGCAATGTGAGTACCATTTTAGCAATTCCACGCTTTGTCCCTCGCTCTATATTTTCTTTTTCCCATTTTTCAAGAGCTGTACACATATTGGTCACCTCCTCAATCCTTCCTTGCCTTACAAGTTCTTCCGAATCCGTAATCTTTCCAATTACCATTATCAGTTCTGCTGTTAAATCTCTGTTTCTGTATGTTAAAGAATTCAGGAATTTAAAAGAACTTTATGTTCAATTTAACTCCAGAAATGCTGGCACTCCTTCGCAAGCCCAAATCGATATAAAGATTCCGTTATCAACTCATTTATCATGGCTGAAAAGATTGGTAACAGAAAGATCTATGATCGCCGATTATTGAATGGCCGATTGAGTCCATTAATAGAAAAGCAAAAGATTTAAAACGACTTGGCAGAAGTTTCCGCAACTTCGAACATTTTAGAAATCTCTTTTTATATACAATCAGATCAGTCCCTATGTTAAATGGTGTTACTGATTACAACGCGATATTTTATTTAGAAGATGGTGATTTTTAGGAGGACCCTATGAAAAACTACTGTGCTTTTAGTAAGAACTACCTATGTCTACTTTGGACGGATTATGAACTCACACACTCTGAATTAGAGGAGATCAACTCCATCTGTCATGACAACTGGATTGAGATCGAATGCAAATATAAATATATTCAAACACTGCAAAAAATTCTATCGGAAAATGGTATCTTGTATCCTAGCGAATATGATTTTGACTAATTTTTTAAAAGGGCCTGGAATTATTCCAGACCCTCAAACCCTCAAAAACTTCGATTATCCCTTTTATATACTCTGTATCAAGTCTCACAACTTCTCCAAAATCTGTAATATCACTTCTACCACTTATTTTCTACATTCCAACAACACTTGGTTTCATAGCAATTCTGACGCGATATGGAAATCATATTCTTTGTACTCAGATTTTAAAGCTGGGCGGAATCCTAGCAATAACATCTGACCTGCTAGCACGTTAAGGAATAGGAATTTGGGAAACTCATCTAGGGATGTAGAACTTATAAATTGACCTATTCCTATTTTTTTGTCACATCTGGAAGTATCGTATTTCCAATAATTCTAGGATCAAAATCCATCTTAAACATGAGATTATTACTTATCTTATTTTCTTTCGTTCTTCTGCATCCATATACATGCTTCTAAATTTATACAGTTTAAACGTCTTTTCATTTTGACCTACACGCTCCTGAGCAAAGAAAATAGGTCCTGGCGAACTAATATAAATGATTGGTGCAATAAAAATAATTCCAGTTGCAATGCATCCCACCAATCATTTCATAAACACCTGACACATTGTTATAGCATCAATACTTGTTGTTAATACTGGATATTCTCCAACTCTTCCGACAGACTGTTTTCCCAGTGCACTATCACTATCCATTACTTTTGCAAGATTTAAATTACTGTAAGTCCCATCTCAGGATATCTTTCAGTTCCTTGGAATATGGCCATTTTTCATTCCATGTATTAAGTAACGTTTCCATAAAAGACGTACTACATAAGTAATAATACCAACATAATTGCCTGTTTTATTGAAGAAGTAAACGCTTTATAGCACCCTCGTTTTAATACATTTTTTAAGTTTCAAATATAAAAATTAGCATAAGATCAGGAAATTCAACAAAAAGTGCCATGTTTTGATACAATGGAATCACATATGGATTCCAATCACCTTATTGCAAAACATACGCCACATAGGAGGCAAATTGAAGACATAATAAATCTAACAAAATAAAATCTACGTATTTAATCTAGCCAGTTAAGTTCTTTCTGTACATTTCTCTTATCCCCTTAACTTATAAAATGAGCTTCCCTGCATTTACTTCCTCCGGCCTCTTAAACGTTGGAACCGCACTTCTTAATGCCTCTTTCGCTTCCAAATCGTCCCCTGTTTCACAAGCTTTCTTCAGCCCCCCTAGCCTTTTATCAATTTCCTCAGCGCTTAATGCCTTATCTCTCTCGATAAAAATCATACTGTTGCTTGTCTTATCCAGTTCCTCTGTTTTTACCAGCAATTCCTCATACAACTTTTCTCCCGGTCTCAATCCTGTCTCTACGATTTCCACTCCATGTACACCGGACAGACGAATCATATTTTCTGCCAAATCCATAATTTTCACAGGTTTTCCCATATCCAATACAAACAACTCTCCATTATTAGCAATGGCTCCACTTTGAAGAACCAACTGTGACGCTTCCGGAATGGTCATAAAGTATCGGATAATTCTCTTATCGGTAATAGTAACAGGTCCACCATTGGCAATCTGACGTTTAAACAACGGAATTACAGAACCAGCGCTGCCCAATACATTACCAAAACGTGTAATACTGTATTTTACTTTACCGTGGGTACTTGCACTCTGGACAATCATCTCACACATTCTCTTTGTAGCGCCCATAACGTTTGTAGGATTTACTGCCTTGTCTGTAGAAACCATCATAAAGCGTTCTGCCCCATATTCTTCACACAGATTCACTACAACCTCTGTACCGAAAATATTGTTTTCAATAGCTTCTATACAGTTGTGCTCCATAAGCGGTACATGCTTATGAGCCGCTGCATTAATAACAATCTGAGGATGGTATGCCTCAAACACTCTTTCCATCGCTTTTCGATTAGTAATGGATGCAATTTCCACCTGCAGATTCAGTTCATTGCCATAAGCAATTTTTAATTCCTGCTGCACATCATAAGCGCCGTTTTCATAGATATCCAGGATAATCAACTGCTTCGGGTACATTTTTGCTAACTGACGACATAATTCAGAACCAATAGAACCACCGCCACCGGTAATCAAAACAACTTTATTTTTGTAATAAGCGTTTGTACGCTCATCTGCAACTGCCAGAGGTTTTCTAAATAAAAGTTCTTCTACATCAAACTCTCTTAAATGTCTCTTTCCACCTACAGCATATACCGTAGGGAAATCATAAACTTTTAATTTATAACCGGCTTCTTTATAATAATCATAAAGTTCTTTCTTCTTTTGCGCATCCATAGAAGGGATGGCAAAAACAATTTCCTGAACTTCTAATTCATCCAGTTTTCGAAGAGTCGCTTCATCTTCGGAATACACAGGAATCCCGTGAATTTCCCTTCCTACCTTTTCTTTGTTAATATCAATAAAGCATCGTGGTGTGTAAGATGCTTCACTATTATTTAAAAGTTCTTCTGCCAGTCCCACACCCACACGACCGGCGCCAATAATGGCAACTTTAATTTTCTGTATATCATTATCATTACCCACTTCCATTCCTGAAAAAATCCGGAATAAAGTCAGTAGAATTTTCCCTTTTACCGTATCGTGATTTCCACATTTATATGCATAACGATACACCATACGAATAGCCAAAGCTCCTAATAAGTTTAAACTCACTAAAGACAAAAGTCTTCCAAACGTAATGTGCTGAATAGGCAGAATGCTTTCCAGACATAAATATGCCAGAAATCCCACAAAATCTGTAAACAGTAACCGGATATAGCACTGTATTCCGCCATATCTCCAAACCTGTCCGTAAATATTCCCAATTATACGTGCCGCAAAAATACATATTATAGAGATAACAGCCTGTTCAAAGATTCCTCTTACTGAAAGCTTATCATCCCCCGCATAGAAAGCCAATAAAAGAAATGCCGCAATTGCGTATACTCCCATATCATAGAAAATAAGCATCCAACGTATATTTTTTGTCATTTTTATATTTTTAGTCATATTCTTATTTTTCTTTCCTTCCCTTATTTCAAACTACAATAATATTACAGGAATTTCTTATGTTTACCTATTTAATTATATAGGATTTATCATAAAGCCTTATTATAACAGCTCCCAGTAAGTCCTATTATGCTCTTTTTTTTGTTTTTTTCAAGAACAACAACTGCTGCTTCTGCAAAGTTTTCTGTTGTACTTTCGATCATTTCATATTTACCTGCGGACTCTCCGGATGGAGTTGCCTGTGTAGTTTTACTGCCCGCTGCAAATACGCTGACTACCTGAGTAACTACAAGAGCTGCTACTAAAAGAGTTCCAAAAAGTCTTTTTTTCATGGGTATCACCTTTCTTTCCTTTCTTTATTTTTATATAGATACCAGTACAGCTTGTACCAGATATTTCTAGGTTGAAATTCCTGCATAGCAGGTGGATAAAGTAATAATTTTATCCTCGGTTGTCACTTCCATAGAAGTATCTATAAAAGCATTCATATCTCTCATGGAGAAAATGCTGTTCAAGTATTGTTGATATTCCTCTTGGTTCCAAAAATTATAGCTCATAAGTAAATGCCTGTTATCGGAAAGATAAGCTGTAAAGATTTTATAATGAAGGATTTGATACAGCCAACATATAAATCACAATATTCCGATTATTATCAAAAAAACTTCTATCTCTGTCATAGTATCTCTGGATATGAAAACTGTACTCATTTTATGCTCTACCCTGTCCCAGGAAATAAGAAAAATTGCATTTGTCTGTCCCTTTGTTATTTCTGAAATTTCTCTTTTATCAATACCCATAAAGAGAAAATTGCTTAAATGGTCATTATACTCATAATTTTTCCTGCATAAGTAATGGTTTCTGAAGTTTTTTTCTTTTCCTGGTTCTGCTCATTGTTTATCCTTCTTTTTCTATATATTTCAGTTTTTCTAACTTATCTAAAACTACCTGAACTTTATAAGTAGAAGATGGAGAATTTGTCACTTCTACTGCGCTAATATAATACTTTTCCTATTTTGCTTTTAAAGCTGCATCTAAAGTTTCTGGATCTACGTTGCCATCCATAGAACGTGCCCCAACAATAATAAATTTTTCTTTGTCCGGAAATGTATCCAGAATTTTCTGTTGTTGATGTACCAATTCTTCCGGAGCATGATTCCATCCACCATAATCTCCCATACAAATAACAGGAATACAATTGATGTCTGTTCTTCTGTAAAGTCTCTAATTCCGGTTTCTGTCACTGCAAGATTTGCCCTGCTGCCTTTTCTTTGTGTTCTGTTACAAATTGCTACACTTCCTCAGCCGGTACCCCAGCCGTGGTCATCATAGATAACATACCTGCTCCTTGCAATGTTTTATCCTGTACCGGAAGATTATATCCTTTTTATTCCAGAAGTATCTGCAAAACTACTTTATAAAAATATTTTACAGATGCTTTACCATTAATTAAATTATCTCCCAACATACAATACCTTCCGGATTTTTTTCTTCCCCTTATCCAGTAAGCATACAACTACCCCCTCCCCTAAAATTTTGCATATTACTCTGCATATTGAACTTTTTAAGGGAGGGGGGATTGATTAAACCTCAAAATCTGCCTAATTACAAAGCCGATATTCCCATAAATCGGACACCGACAAATTTCAAGGTCTCTTATATTCCGTATTTTTCTTTGTCTTTGGTGCTCTGTATTATTCAATACATTTTTACAATACATTAACAATATAATATCATTGTTTTTTCTATATTTCAACAAAAGCCTCATTTTTCCCACCCGAAATTTATTTACTATTTCTATTATTTTTAGTTATTTTTTACAAATATAAAAAAATGATGTTATAACGTAATTTTTTGTCATAACACCATTTTTCTCATTATAAGTCTAATTTCAAGTCATTTTCCTTAATCCAGCCATATTTTCTGAAAGGAATAGCAATCAGCCATGTCAGAACTGCCGGAAGTATAAAGCAAATCAACAGCAGTCCAATCCAGTCCATCGGTGTAATTGCCGCTTTTACACCGCTTGCAATATCATTTACCCATCCTGTATAAACACCGATTTGTCCTACAAAGCCACAGGTTCCCATACCGGAAGCAACTGCTGCTCCGTTCATCTCCATATGAAACAGGCAAGTTGCCAGTGGACCTGTAATAGCGGATGCCAGAGTAGGCGGCAGCCAGATTTTCGGATTTTTTACAATGTTTCCCATCTGAAGCATAGATGTTCCGATTCCCTGTGCAAAGAGTCCGCCCCATTTGTTTTCACGAAAGCTCATCACTGCAAAACCAACCATCTGTACACAACAGCCTGCCACTGCGGCTCCTCCGGCAAGTCCGGTAAGAGACAGTGCCGCACAGATTGCAGCGCTGCTGATAGGCAGCGTCAAGGCAACACCTACGATTACAGATACCAAAATTCCCATAAAGAATGGCTGAAGCTCTGTCGCCCACATAATTGCATTTCCCACACTGCTTGCGGCGTAACCGATTGCCGGCGCCCACCACAGGGATAAGAGTACGCCCACACTAATTGCAGTAAATGGTGTAACAATAATGTCTATCTTCGTTTCCTTTGATACTAATTTCCCACACTCTGCTGCAAAAATTGTAACTACCAATACTGCCAGAGGACCGCCTGCTCCACCCAGCTCATTAGCTGCCATTCCTACTGCTGCCAATGAAAACAACACCAATGGAGGACATTGTAATGCATAACCAATGGATATTGCCATTGCCGCACCTGTTGCGCCTTTTGCATAAGTTCCTACTGTCACCAGAATATCAATTCCCAGCTGCTCTCCCAATGTACTGATAATGGTGCCAATCAGCAGAGAAGCAAATAATCCCTGTGCCATAGCGCTTAAAGCATCAATTCCGTACCTCTTTGCTGAAAAAATAATATTTTTTCTTTTTAAAAACTCTTTCATATCCTTTTCCCTTTCCAAACTGTCATTTCAAGTGTCTTGTCAGTCAAAATCTATTATGCACAGTTTTAAAGGGTTCGTCAACCAACTTCACTACAAAATTTTGTATAATTTTCCCAATAGACTTTCTTTTCAATTCATGTATACTGTAGGTAAGATATTTTATAATGTTTTTGGTCGGCAAGACCGGTAACAAAAAATAATTTGACCGACAAGGTCTCTCTGGATATCCAGAGTAGGGTATGGTTAGTTCCATACCCTTTTATCTTAATAAGGAGGCTGGTAATTATTGAATGAATATCTTAAAGCACAAATGAAAACAAACTCTGCAATTATAAATTCTTCTTTTAGTTTAGATGAACTTCACCGATTTTCTAAATCCGATTATCGCTGGGCTGATAATCGAAGTAAAAACTTTCCATCTAATACCTATAAACAAATCACATTTTTAGTATTCCAAAAATATTTTCCGGACCTTTGTTATGACTTCAAACAATATATGCAAACAATCTCTCTTTTACAAAATAAAGTTACCGAATTAGAAAATATGCAAAATACTTTAAAAACAGAAAATCAACAGCTACTCTCTGAACTCCAGAATTCTTCTCGCAATTCCACACATACCTTAGGATAATTCGTAATCACCGCATCGACCCCTGCATCCATAAACATTTTCATATCTTCTTTCTTATTCACCGTCCACACACGCACCTTTAACCCGCTGTTTAAATAAGTTTCCAGAAAATCTTCCATTTTCAGGTGATAAACTGCCGGATGCAATCCTTTTACACCTGTCTCTTTTGCATATTTCTCCATATTAAGAGTTACATCACTGAATAAATATGCCGTTTCTGCATGAATATCCTGCTCTAATATTTTCTGAATACTATAGTGGTTGAAAGAAGAATAAATAACACGACCTTCCATTTTTTTATTTTTCACAATTTCCATGGTTTTTTCTTCAATTCCTTCGTACCAGTAAATACCTGTTTTTAATTCGATATTTACCTTCATGGAGGAATTTTCAACCAAATCCAGCACTTCCTTTAAGGTCGGTATCTGAACTCCCTTGTATTTTTCTATATGATTGTGAAAGGAAAATTTTTTCAGTTCTTCTAATGTATAATCTCTTACTTTTCCCTGTCCATTGCTGGTTCTGTCAAGAGTTTCATCATGAATAACCACTACTTCTCCGTCTTTTGTCAGATGTACATCCAGTTCAATGCCGTCTGCTCCCTGCTCCATTGCCAGACGGAAAGCCTCCATTGTATTTTCTGGGGCATAACCGCTGGCACCTCTGTGAGCAAATATTTCTGTCATGCTCATTCACCTCTGTTACTGATTTACAAGATTATATTCTTCAATCGATTTGTTAATAGCATCTGCCATATTTTTTACTGCCGTTTTTACATCTGCATTTCCATTGAGAAGGTTTTCAATTTCAGACTCTACCGTTGCTCTTGCTTCAGGGAATACGCTTAACAATGCACCTACATATTTTGGTGAAGAATCATGTAACTGATCAATTGCTGTCTGGAACTGTGGATATTTTTCTACGTTTTCTTTAAATACCGGTTCTTCCTGTGCTGCTGTTGTTACTGGGAAGTATCCTGTCTGTGCATTCCAGTATGCCTGTGACTCTGGGGAAATCAGGAATTTTACAAATTCCCAGGTTGCTCTTGTTTTTTTAGCATCATTATTGTTTAATGCCCATAAAGATGCACCACCAATGGAAACTCCACCCTCATCTGTGGATTTTACTTTAGGGAAGTATGCAGTACCCACTTCAAATTTTCCGTTTACATCCTGTAAAATCTGTTTTAAGGAAGCTGTAGAACCCAGTGTAATAGCTGATTTTCCCGCTGAAAAATCTGCAAGACCTGCGTCTCCGCCTTTTCCTACATTTGGTGCATAGCCTTTATCATAAAGAGATTTCCATGCGGTTAAAATATTTGCTGCTGCACCGTTTGAATCAAAGGCAACTGCTGTAGCCGCTTCTGTTCTTCCGTTTCCGTTATTTGCATATTCCAGTCCCTGTTTTCCAATAAACTGTTCAAAGAACCATCCATAAATTCCTAAAGAAATTACCTGTCCTGCTCCGCCTTCATTTAAAAGCTTTTCACCAACTGCTTCAATTCCTTCCAGACTATCTGGGATTTCTGTAATGCCTGCTTTTTCAAACATTTCCTTATTATAATACATAATCGGTGTAGAAGAGTTGAAAGGCATAGAGTACAGCTGATTATCAATGGTATAATATGCAGCCAGATTTGGCTCAATCTGGGATAAATCATAACTATCTGCATCAATCATCTGCTGCATAGGAGTAATCCAGCCTGACTCAATCATAAATCTGCTTCCGATTTCGTATACCTGTACTAAATCTGCTCCCATGTTTCCAATCTGTGCGCTTTTTAATTTGTTTAAGGAGTCATCGTATTCTCCCTGATACTGAGCTTTTACAGTAATTCCATATTCGTTTTCATCGTTAAATTTCTTAACTAATGTGTCAATCGCCTGTCCGTTGACACCACCCATGGAATGCCAGAAGGAGATTTCTGTGCCGTCTACTTCAGAAGCGTCTGCCATGGAAAATTCTTCTGTACCCGCTGTCTGTTGGGTTTCCTCTGTTTTACCTTCTGTTTTATTTTCTGTTTCTGTAGTTTTGTTTCCTCCGCATCCTGCCAGAGTTCCCAGCATCATTGTTCCTGCTAAAATCACTGAAATTATTTTTTTCTTCATTCTTTTTTCCTTTCTTTGTCAGCCTTTTACTGCTCCTGCGAACATTCCTCGAATAAGCTGTTTCTGTCCTACAATAAAGATAGATATTGAAGGAATAATTACCATTACCACACCTGCAATCATCAGTGTAATTGACTGAGAGTCTACACTGTCCAGCATACTGATACCAATCTGTACAGTTCTCATTTCATCAGAACCTGTTACCAGCAATGGCCACATATACATATTCCATGCATTAATAAAGGTATAAACGCCCATTGCTCCAATAGCTGATTTTGTAAGAGGTATCAATATTCTTACGATAAACTTCAAGTTACTGCACCCATCCAGTTTCGCAGATTCGTACAGAGAAATTGGAAATGTGCTATAAAACTGCCGGAACAGGAAAATTCCCATTGCCGATGTCAGGTAAGGTACAATCAATACTGAATATGTGTCTAACATACCCAGCTGACTTACAGTAAGATAGTTGGAGATAATCGTTGCTTCTCCCGGAACCATCATCGTAGCCATAACAACCATAAATAACACGCCTTTTCCTTTAAATTCTAAGAATGAGAAGGCAAAGGCAGCCAGAGAGCAGGTAATAATCTGCCCCAGTGTAATACAGGCTGCCATAACAAATGAATTGATAATAAAGCGTAGTAAAGGAACACTTGTAAATGCCTGTTTGAAGTTTTCAATGGTCGGATTTTTTGGAAATAAATTCATATCCATGGTAAAGAGTTCCCCTGAAGGCATAAATGCAATACTTACCGCATACAAGAGAGGAATTAACACGATAATTGCTGTCACTATGTTAATCAATATTCTTATTCCTGTATGAATTCTTCTTTTTCGTAAAGCCTTTGTATTTATCATGGTTTTCCTCCTTTCTTTTCTATGCGGAACATTACCAGTGTAATGAGCATTACAATAAAGAATAAAATTACGGACTGTGCTGCTGCGCTTCCAAAACGATAGTTAAAGAATGCATCTCTGTAAATAGAATATACGATAACATTTGTGGTTTCGTTTGGTCCTCCTTCCGTGAGGATTTTAATCTGACCAAAGGATTGAAATGCCTGAATGATGTTTACCACTAATGTATAAAACATAATGGGAGATAATCCCGGTAAAGTCAGATGGAAAAATTGCTGTACACCGCTGGCTCCGTCTACAGAAGCTCTTTCGTAAATAGTGTTGTCAATATTTCCAAGTCCTGCTGAAAAGTACAAAAAGTTAATTCCGCTGTTCAACCACGCTGTGAGGATTGCCACACAGTACAGTGCTGTTTCCGGATTACTCAGCCAGTTGATATCAAGTCCCAAAAGCTTATTGACAATTCCCACAGAAGGGTGAAGCATCAGCTTGAAAATCAAGGCTGCAGAGCTTGACGCAATGGCCATTGGCAATGCATAGGCTGTACTGAAAAAGCGAATTCCGGGAAATGCCTTATTACACAACACTGCAGTAATCAGTCCTAAAAGCATACTTCCCACAACAACAATTCCTACAAAAATTAAAGTTACTTTTAAACTGTTTAGAAAAGAGGGCGATGTCAATAATTCTTTATAGTTCTCGATTCCTACAAAGAGTTTCGCCTGCCCCATCTTATCTGTCTTATAAAAACTCAAATAAATGGTCTTAAAAAATGGATAAAACAAAAATACTGCAAAAATCAGCATACACGGCAGTAGATATCCATAAGGGGATAAACTGCCTTTTTTCTTTTTATTCATGAGTGAAATCCTCCTTATAGAACAAGTTTTCCTGTGTATCCATATCAAAAGCGTAAAGCTTTTCTGTATCGAAATAGAGATTGATATTTTCTCCTCTTTTCGTCTCATTCTCCGGATTTAAGCGTACTGCCTGATTTCTTCCCTGTGCCTGAAAGTACAAAACAACCTCTGCCCCTAAAAGTTCTCTGGCAATTACTTTTTCTTCCAGACCTACACTATTTTTCTCAAATCCTCGTCTTTTCGCTTCCTCGTATTCGTAAATATCCTCCGGACGAATTCCCAGGATTACTTTTTCGCCATTTTTTTGTCTCTGAAGAATTTCTCCTTTTTTCCCATCCAGATAAACTTTCTTTCCCAGCTCATTTCCTCCCAGATAGAGAAGTGTACGTCCATCTTCAACTGCCACCCAGGCTTCAAAGAAGTTCATAGATGGTGCACCGATAAAACCGGCCACAAACAGATTTGCCGGATTATTATAAATTTCTGCCGGCGGTGCAACCTGCTGTACAAATCCGTCTTTCATTACCACAATCTTCGTTCCCAATGTCATTGCCTCTGTCTGGTCATGTGTCACATAAATAATCGTTGTTTCCATTTCTCTGTGAAGCTTTGCCAGTTCAATACGCATCTGAGTACGAAGCTTTGCATCCAGATTGGATAATGGCTCATCCATTAAAAATACTTTTGGTTTTCGGATAATTGCGCTTCCCATTGCCACTCTCTGTTTCTGTCCCCCTGAAAGTGCACTGGGCTTTCTATCCAACAAATGCTCAATCTCCAAAATTTTTGCCACTTCATGAACTCTTTTTTTAATCTCATCTTTGGGAACTTTTCTGATTTTTAGTGCATAAGCCAGATTTCCATAAACTGTCATATTGGGATAAAGAGCGTAATTCTGAAACACCATAGACATTTCTCTGTCCTTTGGTTCACAATAATTACTGAATTCCCCATCTATGTAAAGTTCTCCGTCTGAAATATCCTCAAGTCCTGCAATCATGCGAAGAGTTGTAGATTTTCCACAGCCGGATGGTCCTACTAAAATCACAAATTCTTTATCCTGTATTTCCAGATTTACATTTCTGACTGCATACTGTTGGTTTTCATATATTTTTGAAACATTTTTCAATGTGATTTCTGACATCGTGTTTCTCCTTCCTTTTTCAGCAATCTGAACGCTAGTATAAAGGAAAGCAGAAAGATGAACTATCATACTTTTGAGAAATAAACGTAAAAAAGGTGTAAAACCATTAGAAATCTAATGACTTTACACCTTTTATTTAGCCTTTTACCGCACCGGCAGCCACACCTGCCAGTATGTATTTCTGGAAGAATATGTAAATCAGTACTGTTGGTATCATAATTACAATAATTCCTGCTGCCAGCGTCTGCCAGGAACCTTCCTGTGCGTTGGCATAGTCCATTAAGAAAGTAGTTAATGTCCGCAATATCTTTAATAATATCTGCTTTTCCTGCAGGATCATATAAAACCTGATTTTCCTCATCTAATAATATAGTATTTCCAATTAAATCATCCTTCATATCAAATTTTATAATTTTCTCTAAATCAGACACTACAATTAACATAGCCGTCTCAATGCGCCCGGAATTATCTACTCGAATGTCGGGAGAGATAACCACCGCAATATAGAAAGGATTTTGTCCGTATTTTGATAATGTAATTTTTTTATTAAAACTTCCTACAGAGACTTTGTTCTTCTCTTTCAATACCTGAGCATACCAGTCTGCACCTTTGATTTCCGCCATAGAAATAGAAAAATCTTCTTTTAAATTGGTATAATTCCCGTTTTTCATAAAAAAAGTTGCCGCTGCAATATCTTCTATGGGACACATGGCAAAATTAAAATATCTGTCTAACTCCTGTGACAATACTCTCTTTTTCTCTATATCATAAGTATCTGTTTTTGCTGCCGCCTTCGTAATTGTACCATCATTTGGCGAATAATAAAAATTGCAGCAATAAATACAATAAGAATTGGAATTACAATTAAAACTATAAAACTGCGATAATAAATCCCTTTCAATCTATATTGCTTTATCTTTTTCAATGTGTTTCCCCCTCGTATAATAAATAAAATTTAAAAATCCTCCCAGGTCAGCGAACCAAACCACTCACCGGGAGGTATTTGTAACGCACTATGAAATGCGTTTTTTAATTTCTGCCACTTCCTGCTTCACCTTTTCCATGTCAGAAATCAAATAATTTACTTTAATCTGATATGCTAATTGATTACTTAATGCTTGATTATTTTCATTTAATCGTTGAAATAACTTACAATGACTATCTGCCAGTAAAGATATATTTTTATCTGTTACATTTTCAATATGAAGCCTTATATCCTTTGTTTCTTCTTTTAATCCTAGGATATCCTCTTTCATGTTAGCCATATCCTTTTTCATGTCGGTCATGTCCTTTTTCATGTCGATCATGTCCCTTTTCACGTCAGTCATTTCTTTTTTCATATCAGTTATATCTTTTGTAATGGTTTGCAATGTTTCAAGCATTGCGTCAATCTTCGTATCGTTCATACTGTACCTCCTAATAACTATAATATTATAGATAATGGAATAAGCTTAAATGATGCTGTATACGATATTGAATAGCTTACCATTGCAGATATTTTAGCATGGAGAGATTTGAAAATCCATTGACATTGTTCCCAAAAAAGCATAGACCGCTTTCTATGGATTTTTGTGTATTTTTCCGAGTAGATTTCATTGTTAAAAACGAGTATACTAAAAACAAGAAATAAAACAAAAAAGAAGACAGTGACTTTTCAGCCCTGTCTTCTTCTATTCTTATCTCTTATTTATCATAGTTAAAAATGCTGTGATAATATTTATCTTCCTTATCATTCAAGCCAAATGGTACAATTTTTGACATTCCCATCATATAATCATGAAATTTTTCCTTAAAACTTTTTTTGTTATTTACTACGTTTGCTTTTGCTTCCATAGTGATTGCCTCTTTTCCTTTTCAATTAAAATATATTTATTTTTTACAATGCGTATGATAGCACTTTCTGTTCTATTCATCAATATGCCCAACAACACTTCTCCCTTTTGACTTTTCGCACTTCAACATAGTAATATACTCAAAATTATTTTTTCTGTTTCAACACTTTTTTCCCTCTGTTTTTTATGCATTTTACTTATTTTTTCTCTTTTGTCTTATCATACTAAAGAGCATTTTTTAATCTTAGTTCTATTTCTCTGTTTATCCTCATATCTTATAC
>PPYF01438117.1_pt1 | contig 15044 bp, 10 predicted proteins | sample 1559871 | NCBI WGS metagenome assembly PPYF01 (sample SAMN08240021, study PRJNA423297) | Human gut metagenome, whole genome shotgun sequencing project. | reverse complement strand
GTTACTAATAGGTCGAGGGCATAACCAAGCAAGGTGATAGGAAAAGGATGGATTCTTTGTATGCAGTTTTGAAGGTATACTTCAATGTTTAATATTCCTCGATAGCTCAGTGGTAGAGCATTCGGCTGTTAACCGAAGGGTCGTTGGTTCGAACCCAACTCGGGGAGCTAAGAGCTTCAAGAGAGGCTCTTTTTTAATGATTGGTATGAGGGCTTATAGCTCAGCCGGTTAGAGCGCACGCCTGATAAGCGTGAGGTCGGTGGTTCGAGTCCACTTAAGCCCATACTTTTGAAAAAAAAGTAAAAAAATACTTGCAAAAATGAAAGACATATGATATTATTTTTATGTTGAGTCGCTACTAAATGCGATGTAATGAGGCTCCATGGTCAAGCGGTTAAGACATCGCCCTTTCACGGCGGTAACACGGGTTCGATTCCCGTTGGAGTCATTTCAAGTTGATTTGATATAGGTTAAGGCATTATGCCGATGTGGCTCAATTGGCAGAGCAGCTGATTTGTAATCAGCAGGTTATCGGTTCGAGTCCGATCATCGGCTTTGTTCCTTTAGCGGGACATTATAGAGTGTGGACCTTTAGCTCAGCTGGTTAGAGCAATCGGCTAAGGCCCAGTGGCTCAGTTGGTTAGAGCGCCGCCCTGTCACGGCGGAGGTCGAGAGTTCGAGTCTCTTCTGGGTCGTTTTTAAAGAAAAGAAGATTGTATATTCTGGGATCTTAGCTCAGCTGGGAGAGCATCTGCCTTACAAGCAGAGGGTCACAGGTTCGAGCCCTGTAGGTCCCATTTCATAAAGCCAGTAATGCCGGCGTGGCGGAACTGGCAGACGCACAGGACTTAAAATCCTGCGGGACTTATACTCCCGTACCGGTTCGATTCCGGTCGCCGGCATTACTGACTTTATGAGAAGAAAGATATCGCAGAATTGTTGAGGTAAACAGTTCTGCGATATTTTTATTTATAAGAAATGATCTTTTATATGGCAAGATAACTTATTTTGCAACAATAAATCCCCGTCAAGATTTCGGAGTTATGAAGATCCAGTATCTTGACAGGGATTCTCTTATCAATGTGTATTATTCCTCTTATTCAATCGCATCTGTTTCAATGACGAATTTTACATTTCCTTCCATATCTTTTGCCTTTCCACTGAAGGTGTCATAGCTGCACTGAGCAGAGGTCAGGGCTTCTAATCGGTCTAGAATATTGCCTAATTCCTTTTCAACAGTATCTTTCAGTTTACGAGTACCTTGCTCATCAAATTTCTGCATTCCATCTTTTAATGTGTGGGCGCCATCCTGAAGTTGTGTGATTCCGTCTTTTACCTGATTACTTCCATTTAGCAATGTGGTTCCGCCTTTAGAAAGCTCTGTTGTTCCGGAAAGGAGTGTGGAAGCACCGTCTCGAAGTGCAGCGCTGTTTGCCGCCAGCGCTCCGGAACCGTCAGAAAGTTGGGTACCAAGTGTGTTGAGTCCGGAGGCAAGTTCGTCCGTACCGCCAGCCAGAGTATTGATACCGGCAACCAGAGAAGGACTGTTTGCTTTTAATTTGGATGCTCCGTTGAGTAATGTCTGATTGTATCCATCCAGTTGTTGAAATCCACCGAGGAGAGCGTTGATGCCGTTTACTGCAGATGGAAGAGAATCAGTGGATTTGTCCAGAAGTCCCATGTTTTTGGATACGGTGGTCAGTCCTTGATCCAGAGCTTTCATACCAGCATTGATTTTGTCTACATTGTCTTTTAACTGAGACATTGCATTTTCCGGAAGTTTGATGTTAGAGAGCTGATCTAGTTGCTTTTGGATCTCCGGAAGTTTTGCAGACAGCTTAGTGAAAGAGGATTCAATGCTTTGATAAGCAGTGGAAATCTGTGTTATTGTCTGCGTCAGTGCATTGGTATCCAGTGTTGGGAGCTGGGCACTGCCTTCGTTTGTAACAGAGGCAAGAGGTTGCAGAGAGCTGCTCAAATTTCCTGTCTGAGTTTGCGCTTCTGTCAGTACTGCGATGGAAGCTTGAAGCTGAGAGGCAAGTTCTGTGTTACCGGAAGCATTTGCCTGAGCAAGTTGTGCGTTGAGAGCGTCAATCGAAGTTTGAAGCTGAGCACTTGCATTTGCGGCAGTGGAGCTTACAGATTCAATCTGTGCATTTCTTTCACTAATCTGTGTGTTGATATTAGTGACAATGGCAGTGCAGCTGCCTTTGAATGTGGAAACCGCCTGATTGATTTCCTGTAACTGCGTGATGAGCTGCTGCATTCCGGTTATCAGCTGCTGTGCAGGCTGCTGGATTTCTTGTTTTAGCTCGGAAGAAAGTGTGGTGACCTCTGTAAGCAGCGTTTGACCTGAGGAAATCATAGAATCTACCTGGTTTAAAAGAGGCTGCATATTATTTAGTGCGTCAGCAAGCTGCCCGGTAGCTTCGGAGAGTTTTGTAGATGCAGCTTTGATATCTTCTTCGCTGGAACCTTTTCCGTCGAGTACAGAATTTAATTGTGTGATGGCAGATTTTACTTGAGTCAGTCCATCTCCAAGTTCAGATAATTGTGCGGCACCTTCGGAGAGCTGTTGTTCGCCTTTAATATAGGAAGTGATCCCGCCACAGAGCTGGTCTGTACCTTCCGTATAGGATTTTGCACCGAGAACAAAAGTGTTGACACCATTTACATATTCTGTTACTTTTCCGGTCAGGACTCCATTAGAGCCGAGATAAGTCTGAATCCCATCATTGAGCTGATCAGCCCCGGTGGTATAGCTGTTGATTCCATCGGACAGAGCGCCAGCTCCTTCCTGCAGTGCGTCGATACCGGTCTTTAAAGTCTGGATACCGGCATCAAATTCACCGTAGCTGCTTCCAAGGGTATCTGCACCTTCTGAAAGCTGTGAGGAACCATCAACGAGCTGCATAGCAGCATCTTCCAGTTCATCAAGAGAGGATTTCAAAGAATCCATATCGGAGATGTCCTTGAGATTGAGCTGATCGAACAGGTCAGAGAGTCCCACTGTGAAGGTAGAGGACATACTGAAATCTGTTACGTCAGCAGAAATTTCCAGACTTTCCGGAAGTGTGATGGAAGTGTCTTCGTTGATTCCAAGACTTTCTTTGAGTCCAGGAGTTGTAAATCCAAGTACGATATTCCGATTTCCGTCGGAGATGACCTTTCCGTTATCGATCATTACATTGGAAAATGTTTCGGTAGGAAGAATCAGTCCGGTGAGCATGACAAAAGGGGAGAATACTTCTTCTGATTTGCCATCAATGCTGACTGTCTTTTTTTCATGATTGGTATAATCAACTTTAATCTGTAAATGTCCGCTTTTTCCTTTCAGATCCTGAGGGAAGATTTCTTTTCCATCCAGAATATAGGTCAGTTTGACAGACACAGGGAGATCTTTATCCGTTGTTCCCTGGTAGTAAATATCTTTTCCATCGGTATCCCATGTCAGTGTATCCCCGGTTTCTGTGAACGTTTCTGTTCCTTTGATATTCTTGATTCCCTCCAGAGTGCTTTCATCCGCTACGGTATCTTCAAGACCTGCATTTTTCAGCCAGTTGGAGACAGTGACCTGTTTCTGGCTTCCGGTGGCATCGGCATTGACATAGACAGTTTCATCCTTGGAAACAGAAGTATCAGCGGCACAGACAGGAAGTGCACCTAAAAGAAATGACATTCCGGCAGCGATTCCGGCTGTGACTCCACGTTTTATTTTGCGATTTTTATTCATTTCAATAACATCCTTTCTTTATTTTTTATGAAGAAAACCAATCGAGGTCTTGCAGATCAGCTTATCAAAAATCATAAATGCTGCAGGCAGCACCAGAATTACGACTGCCATACTGATCAGAGCCCCTCTTGCGAGCAGCGTACAGATAGAACTGATCATATCGACCTGTGAGTACCAGGCAACACCGAAGGTTGCGGCAAAGAAGCTAAGTCCACTGCTGATGATAGAAAGCATGCTCGTTTTGTGTGCAATAGAAATTGCTTCTTTTTTGTTATGTCCGCGGCTGCGCTCTTTTTGATAACGGCTGGTCATTAAGATCGCATAGTCTACCGTTGCTCCAAGCTGAATGGTACCGATTACGATACTTGCCACAAATGGAAGGCTGATGCCCTGATAAAACGGGATCGCCATATTGACGGCAATTGCAAATTCAATCACAGCAACCAGAATGACCGGAAGCGAGATAGATTTGAAAATGAGCATAATGATCAAAAAAATTGCCGCAACGGAAATCAGATTTACATTGAGAAGGTCAATATCAGTAACATCTTGAAGATCTTTCATTAAAGGGGCTTCTCCGATGACCATGGCATCTTTGTCATAGGATTTTACGATTTTATCGATTGCAGCAATCTGTTTATTAACTTTTGGAGTTGCGGAACCGTATTCAGAACAGACAAACGCAAGCTCATAGTTGTCACTTTGCAGCATTTTTTTGATGTCATCCGGAATCATGGAATCTGGAATGGAAGGCCCGATCAGAGAATTCATATTCAGACTCCATTTTACGCCGTCGATCTTGTCTACTTCACTTAACATATTCTGTTTTTCAAGGCCATCCATGTTTTTATCCATCAGGATCATATGCATATTGCTCATGTCAAAATCTTCTTCCAGTTTTTGGTTTGCCACATTGCTCGGCAGAGAGTCCGGAAGCGATTCTGCGATATTGTAGTAGATTTCCGTGTGATTATTTCCGTAAATTGCAGGGAGGAGCAGGATTAAAAATGCTGCCAGCCATACTTTATAGTGTTTTGTAATGAAGTTTGAAGGCTTCTCCACGTTTTTGAAAAGTGGTTTGTGCTTTGTTTTTTCGATCGGTTTATCAAAAACAAGAATCAGAGCAGGTAAAATGGTGACACAGCAGATCACACCGATGATGACGCCTTTTCCCATAACGATTCCAAGATCCCGGCCAAGCGCAAAGGTCATGATACAAAGCGCAGAGAATCCGGCTACCGTAGTGACAGAGCTTCCTACAACGGATTTGAATGTGTTCGCAATGGCGTGCCCCATGGCGCGTTCCTTTTCCCCCGGGAAACGGAGTTTATTTTCTTCATAGCTGTTCAGCAGGAAGATGGAATAGTCCATCGTAACCCCGAGCTGGAGAATTGCGGTCAGTGCTTTTGTAATATACGAAATTTCACCGAGGAAAATGTTGCTTCCCAGATTGTAGAGTATAGCGACTCCGATGCTGAACAAAAACAGAATCGGAACCAGGAACGATTGTGAAGTCAGCTCCAGAACCAAAAAGCACATCATAACAGCAATCACAATGTAAATCGGAAGTTCCTGAAGACTGATGTTTTTTATGTCTGTGACAACACCGGTCATTCCACTGATAAAGCATTGTTTATCTGTAATTTCACGCATCTGGGAGACTGCATTCATCGCTTCATCGGAAGAAGTGGTGTTATCGAAAAGTGCCAGCATCATTGTGGCATCTCCGTTAAAAAAAGCTTTTCTTAAATCAGAAGGAAGCATTTCTAAAGGGAGAGTAATGTCAGCAGCATCATCGTACCAGAGAACATCTTTGACGTGTGGTACTTTGCTGAATTGTTCTTCCAATTTCTGTACATCTTTGAGTTCCATATCTTCCACAACAACCATGGAAAATGCTCCCATGCCGTATTCGTCTACCAGAATATCCTGTCCTTTGACAGTCTCCAGATGTTCCGGAAGATAACTTAGTAAATCATAATTGATTTTTGTTTTTGCCATTCCAAAAAATGATGGAATCAGCAGCAGAATTCCGATCAGCAGAATCAAAATCCTGTGCCTGGCAATCCATTTGCCAGTTTTGACCAATGATATCATCCCCTATCTTTTTTTCTATACTTCACATTATAGTACAAAATGACTAATAGTCAATAATATGACAACAAAAAATGAAAAAAAGTCATTTTTTATTGACTTTCTAAAAAATTTGCCTGATAATTAAGGATGCAGTTGCAGGGATACTGCAAAAGTCAGGAAATACCAGGGGGAATGAAAATGGGAAAGGTAGAAACCAATAAGAAACGAAAGAAGAATGCACTGTTTCAGACGGCGTATGAATTGTTTACGGATAAAGGTTTTGCAAAGACAACCATATCCGATATTGTAAATAAGGCAGGTCTTGCAAAAGGAACATTCTATTTATATTTCAAGGACAAGTACGATCTGCGGGACAGGCTGATTGCATATCAGGCAGGAAAGCTGTTTGAAGATGCACATAAAGAACTGGACAAGAAGGAAATCAACAGCTTTGAGGAAGAGGTTCTGTTTTTGACAGATTACATTATTGGAAGATTTGAAAAACAGCATTCGCTGATGCAATTTATTGCAAAGAACCTGTCCTGGGGCATTTTTAAAAACGCGTTTTCCAGCACAGAGTTTCCGGAGGCACAGGGATTTTACGAACATTATCTGGAGGCATTAAACAAATTTAATGTGAAATGTGAAGAGCCGGAGTTGTTGTTGTTTACGATTATAGAGCTGCTCGGTTCTACAAGTTATAACTGTATTCTTTATAAGCAGCCGGTCACGATGCAGGAATATCTGCCGCATCTGCACCGGATTTTACATCAGCTTTTAATTGCATTTACAGAAGAAGCATAACAGAACAACAGATATAAAGAAAGATCCTGCAGTCAGTTCAGGATCTTTTTCATATCATCGGGAAGAGGAGCAGTAAAATCCATTTTCTGCCCGGTGATGGGATGGAGAAACGTCAGACGATAGGAGTGCAGAGCCTGTCGGGTGATGTATTCCATATCAGGGTTGTACAGATAGTCTCCGACCAGAGGAAAACCGATGTATTTCATATGAATCCGGATCTGATGGGTGCGTCCGGTTCCCAGCCGGAGTGAGACAAGGCTGTGGCCGTTTTTTTCTTCCAGAAACTGATAGTAGGTGACTGCTTTTTCTCCGTGGTCAAAATCTACGGTACGCTCAATGATGGAACTGTCTTTTCTGCCAAGCGGAGCGGTAATGACACCGGATTCCGGAGTGAGATGTCCGCGCACGATGGCACGGTACTCCCGGTGAATTTCCCGTCTTGCATTCATGGAGGACAGGATCGCGGCGCTGACTACATGTTTGGCAATGATGGTCAGTCCTGAAGTATCACGGTCCAGCCGGTTCACACAGCGGAAGATAAAGGGTTTCTTCTGCTGCTCAAAATACCAGGCGAGTGCATTTGCCAGAGAATTGTAGTAGTTGTTCAAAGAGGGGTGGATCGGCATCCCGGCCTGCTTGTCGATGACGAGAATATCTTCATCCTCATAGACAATATGGATGGGATGTTCTACCGGAGGAACTCGTTTGGAGGATTGCTCTTCTACAATCCGGATCACCAGCTCATCTCCGGATGTCAGGCGGTGTGTCATGTGAACCCATATACCATTTAACAGGACACTTTCTGGTGTCTTTTTTAAATGGGTAATGTTTTTGGCGGAATATCCGCGGTGTCTTAAGTTTTGCTCAATGGTAAATCCGGCATCTTTGTCGGAAATCAAATATGTGATCGTTCGGTTCATAAAGATTCTCACATTCTTTTGTTTTTTCTTTTATGATAGCAGAGAACAGAAGAAGCGTAAATATTTTTTATGGTTTCCAAATACAGACCTGTGTTATAATAGCACCAGTTATTCTATTTTTCATGAGGGCAAGGGAAAAAATAATAACAGAAGTGAGGAAAATAATATGGATATCAATCAGAAATTGACAGAAGAACTGGAAGTAAAGCGCTGGCAGGTGGATGCAGCGGTAAAATTGATCGATGAAGGGAACACGATTCCGTTTATTTCAAGATATCGAAAAGAAGTGACAGGCTCATTAAACGATGAGCAGCTTCGAAAGCTGCATGAGCGTCTGGTCTATCTGAGAAATCTGGAGGAGAAAAAAGAGCAGGTTCTTTCCAGTATTGAAGAGCAGGGCAAGCTGACAGAGGAGCTTCGAAGTCAGATTCTGGCAGCAGAGACGCTCGTAGTAGTAGAGGATCTGTACCGCCCGTATCGTCCAAAGCGAAGAACAAGAGCTACGATCGCCAAAGAAAAAGGTCTGGAGCCTCTGGCAGCGGTTATCACACTGCAGCAGCTGAAGCGACCGCTTAGAGAAGAGGCAGAGCAGTATCTGTCAGAAGAAAAGGGTGTGACATCCGTGGAGGATGCGATCTCAGGAGCGAAAGATATCATTGCAGAAGCGATTTCTGATGAGGCAGATTACAGAAGCTGGATCCGTAAGATTACGATGAAAAAGGGAAAATTGATTTCAGCTGCAAAGGATCCGGAGGCAGAATCTGTCTATGAAATGTATTATGAGTTTGAGGAGCCATTATCAAAACTTGCAGGACACCGTATTCTTGCATTGAACCGTGGGGAGAAAGAGAAGATCCTGACGGTCAAGATTGAAGCACCCGAGGAGGAGATTCTCGGATATCTGGAAAAGCAGACTATTCATGGAAAAAATATTTCTACGGAGCAGGCGCTGAAAGAAGCAGTGGAAGACAGCTATAAGCGTCTGATCGGTCCGGCGATCGAGCGGGAGATCCGCAGTGATCTGACAGAAAAAGCAGAAGACGGAGCCATTGAAGTCTTCGGTAAAAATCTGCACCAGCTTCTGATGCAGCCTCCAATCACCGGTCAGGTCGTGCTGGGATGGGACCCGGCATTCCGTACAGGATGTAAGCTTGCTGTGGTAGATCCGACCGGAAAAGTATTGGGAACGACTGTCATTTATCCGACTGCTCCGACGACTCCTGCAAAGATCAAAGCATCGAAGGATTTATTGAAAAAGATTATTCCGAAATATCACATTACATTGATTTCGCTTGGAAACGGAACAGCATCCAGAGAGTCCGAGCAGTTTATTGTAGAGCTGTTAAAAGAGATTCCGGAGAAAGTGCAGTATGTGATCGTCAATGAGGCGGGAGCATCCGTGTATTCAGCCAGCAAACTGGCAAGTGAAGAATTTCCGAAATTTGACGTAGGACAGAGAAGCGCGGCATCCATTGCAAGACGTCTCCAGGATCCCCTTGCGGAACTGGTGAAGATCGAGCCACAGTCCATCGGCGTGGGACAGTATCAGCATGATATGAATCAGAAAAAGCTGGGTGAATCACTGAGCGGAGTTGTGGAAGACTGTGTAAATAAGGTAGGTGTTGATCTGAATACCGCATCAGCGCCTCTGCTTTCCTATATTTCCGGGATTTCCGGTGCAATCGCCAAAAACATTGTGGCATATCGGGAGGAAAACGGAAAGTTCCAGGATCGTAAAGATCTGTTGAAGGTCGCAAAGCTGGGGCCGAAAGCATTTGAACAATGTGCCGGATTCATGCGCATTCAGGGCGGGAAAAATCCGCTGGATGCCACAGGGGTTCATCCGGAGTCTTATGGAGCGACAGAAAAACTATTGGAGAGACAGGGATTTACGCTGGAGGATGTGGCAGGAGGGAATCTGTCCGGTCTGTCCAAAACAGTTAAAGATTACAAAAAGCTGTCTCAAGAGCTGGAAATCGGAGAAATCACACTCCGTGATATTGTAAAAGAGCTGGAAAAACCTGCAAGAGATCCGAGAGATGAGATGCCAAAACCGATCCTTCGTACGGATGTGCTGGATATGAAAGATCTGAAAGAAGGGATGATCCTAAAAGGAACTGTTCGAAATGTCATTGATTTTGGAGTTTTTGTGGACATCGGGGTACATCAGGATGGACTGGTACACATTTCCCAGATTACAGACAAGTATATCAAGCATCCGCTGGAGGCTGTCAGTGTGGGAGATATCGTTGATGTGAAAGTGATGAGTGTGGATCTGAAGAAGAAACGAATTCAGCTGACCATGCGTGGAATTTCTTAAAAAGGCGGGAGTTGACGTTTAAGAATTGCAATTTGCAGAATAATCCCATATAATGGAACAGAAACTGAGTATACCCGAATCTCGGGATGCTACAAAACAGGAAAAGGGGGATTTTTATGCTGAAAGGCAAAACAGTAGTACTTGCGGTGTCCGGAAGTATTGCTGCGTACAAGATCGCATCGCTTGCCAGTGCACTGAAAAAGCTGCATGCCAATGTGCAGGTACTGATGACCAAAAACGCGGTTAATTTTATCAATCCGATCACATTTGAGTCTTTGACAGGGAACAAATGTCTGGTGGATACGTTTGACCGGAATTTTCAGTACAGTGTAGAGCACGTGGCACTTGCCAAGCAGGCGGATGTGGTTTTAGTGGCACCGGCCAGTGCCAATGTGATCGGAAAGATCGCGCACGGGATCGCAGATGATATGCTGACGACGACAGTTATGGCATGTAAGTGTAAAAAGATCATTGCACCGGCAATGAACACAAACATGTTCGATAATCCGATCCTGCAGGACAATCTTAAAATTCTGGAACACTATGGATATGAGGTGATCAGTCCGGCAGTGGGATACCTCGCATGCGGGGATACCGGAGCCGGGAAGATGCCCGAGCCGGAGCTGCTGTTACAGTACATTTTAAGAGAAATCGCATATGAAAAAGATATGCAGGGTAAACGGGTGCTGGTGACGGCAGGTCCGACACAGGAATCGATCGATCCGGTCAGATTTATTACCAATCATTCCACCGGAAAGATGGGATATGCGATTGCAAAAATGTGTATGCTGCGCGGAGCAGAGGTGACGCTGGTAAGTGGTCCGACATCCATTGCAAAACCGGAATTTGTTCACGTGGTGGACGTGGTAACAGCAAAAGAGATGTACGAAGAGGTCACAAAGAGGGCCAAAGATCAGGACATTATCATCAAAGCAGCTGCAGTGGCAGATTACCGACCAAAATCAGTGAGCAGTGAAAAGATGAAAAAGAAGGACGATGATCTGGCGATTCCAATGGAGCGTACAGATGATATCCTGAAGTTTCTGGGAGAGCATAAAAAAGAGCATCAGTTTTTATGCGGTTTTTCCATGGAGACGGAGAATATGCTGGAGAATTCCAGAAAAAAACTGGAAAAGAAGCATCTTGACATGATCGTGGCAAACAATCTGAAGGTAGAAGGGGCAGGATTTGCCGGAGATACCAATGTGGTGACGATCATTACCGGGCAGGAGGAAGTTTCACTCGGAAAAATGACGAAAGAGGAGACAGCCTTAAGGATCCTGGATGAAATTTTAAAAGCAACAAATTAATATGGAGACAGAATAAAAATTCTGTGCCAATCAGTATTGTATCTCGAAAGAGAATGATAACAAGGAGGCAATTTATGAATCAGACAACAAACAAAACACAGACAACAGGCAGCAGTGTGCGCACACGGCATATGGTACAGACGGCAATTTTTGGAGTTATTATTGTAATCATGGCGTTCACCCCTTTTCTCGGATATATCCCGCTGGGATTTACAAGAGCAACGATTATCCATATTCCGGTGATTCTGGCATCCCTTTTGATGGGACCAAAGACGGGAGCTCTGCTGGGACTGCTGTTTGGACTGACCAGCTTTATTAATAATACAGTGAATCCGACCGTGACTTCTTTTGTATTTACCCCATTTTACAGTATGGGAGAATTCAGCGGAGGGATCGGCAGCGTGATCATCTGTTTTGTTCCGCGTATTCTGACAGGAGTCGTTCCGCATTATATTTACAAATTGGTGAAAAAATGCAGCAAATCAACAGGTGTTTCCAAAATCGGACTGATTTTGGCAGGAGTAGGCGGTTCACTGACAAATACATTGTTGGTTATGAATTTGATTTATCTGTTTTTTAAAGATGCATATGCGGCAGCAAACGGAGTGGCTGTGAAAGCGGTTTATGGATTTATTCTGTCGATCATCGGAATCAACGGAGTTCCGGAGGCGATTGTTGCAGGAGTGCTCACGGCATTGATCGGAAGAACGCTGATGAAGAAAAATATGAAAGAAAGACTGGGATTTACACATGGTTTTAGCGATTGATATTGGAAATACAAATATAGTGATCGGATGTATTCAGAACAAGGAGTGTCTGTTTGTAGAAAGGCTCTCAACTGTTCATCAGAAAACAGAAATCGAGTATGCGATCGACATTAAGACAGTTCTGGATATTTATCATATTGATGTGGAGCAGATCGAGGGGGGAATTATTTCCTCGGTTGTACCGCAGGTGACCAATGCAGCGAAACTGGCGCTGGAAAAAATTTTGAAAAAAAATGTAATGGTCGTGGGAGCCGGAGTAAAGACTGGACTGAATATCCGGATGGACAACCCTTCTTCAGTGGGAAGCGATCTCATCGTGGGAGCTGTTGCAGGTGTGGCACAGTATCCGGTACCGTTGATCATTTTTGATTTGGGTACGGCCAATACAGTCTGTGTGATCGATAAAAACAAAGACTATATCGGCGGGATGATCTATCCGGGAATTCAGGTGTCCGTGGATTCTCTGACTGCAAATGCATCTCAGTTGAGCGGGATCAGTCTGGAAGCACCGAAACAGATTATCGGAAAAAATACGGTAGACTGTATGAAGAGCGGCGTGATCTACAGTAGTGCATCGGCAATGGACGGCATTATTGATCGTATGGAAGAAGCTCTCGGAGAAAAAGCAACTGTAGTGGCAACCGGTGGACTTGCGAAAAAAATAGTACCTCATTGTAAACGGGAAATTACATTGGATGATGACCTTCTGTTAAAAGGGCTGGCGATCATATACGATAAAAACGTGAGTACGAACAGAAAATAATCAAATTTACAGAAATTACTTGAATTGCATGCCAGAAAGCACTATAATGGGGTGCAGATAAGAAATAAATCTTCAGGGTCGGGTGTAAGTCCCAACTGGCGGTAAAGTCCGCGACCTGTCTTCTGCTAAGAGTGGAGGATGGCTGAACCGGTGATCTGCAGATCAGAAATTCCGGTACCAACAGTAAAGTCTGGATGAAAGAAGATGTATGTGCAAAAAGGCAAGAGAGAGACCCTGGATTTTTTGATCCGGGGTCTGTTTTTGTCTTGGCACACAATCCGGAAGGTTTTCTTTCTTTATCAAAATTTTGATGTATTTTGAAGGAGAGAAAAAACATGAGTACACAAACAAACACAGCAGAGAAGAGTACACAGAAAATAGGTGCAAGAACACTGGCGCTTGTCGGAATGCTTTCCGCAGTTGCAGTGGTGTTGATGACATTTGACATTCCGCTTCCGTTTGCACCCACATTTTATAAGATTGATTTCAGTGAAGTACCGGTTCTGATTGGATGTTTTACAATGGGACCGCTTGCGGGTGTGGGAATTGAGCTGATCAAAAATCTGCTGCATATTGTTATCAGCGGAACTCAGACAGCGGGAGTTGGAGAGGTAGCCAACTTTCTGATCGGATGTGCATTTATTGTGCCGGCAGGATTGATCTACCATAAAAAGCACACAAGAACAGGTGCGTTGATCGGCATGGCATCAGGTACGGTATTGATGACGGTGATAGGAGGACTGATGAATGCATATGTATTGCTTCCGGTGTATGCCAAAGCATTTGGAATGCCGCTGAATGCCCTGGTAGAGATGGGAACAGCAATCAATGCAAAGATTACAAGCGTCTCAACATTGATCCTGTTTGCAGTGACACCGTTTAATCTTCTGAAAGGCGTGCTGGTGTCATTGATCGTATTTTTAATCTATAAGAAGATCAGTCCGATTTTTCGGATGAAGTAGAAAAATCAGGAAAACTTTTTCTGTTTATACAGATAATACCCAATAAAAAACAGTGCTGTCAAAAGCCAGGTGACCGGATAGCTGAAGATGATCGCAGAAATTGTCGGAGAAATCTTCAGCACGCCGATCAGCCAGGCGATTCGCATCACGCAGATACCAAGCATCAGGCAGACACGGGTACTCTTGCGGATCCGGTCCAGTTTTCCGGCGCCGTAGTTCTGACCCACAAAAGTAGTGATGGAGATTCCAAAGGCAGTGCTTACCATCCAGAAGATCGCATCCAGTTTTCCGTAGGCAGACCAGGCGGCAGAAGTATCTGTTCCAAAGGTGTTGACTGCGGATTGAATGGCGATATTGGTAATGGCAAACAGGATTGCCTCGAATCCGGTAGGAAGTCCAAGCTTTAACTGATTTTTCAGAACTGATCCGTGAAACCGGATGCGGGAGAAGGAAAGCTTTAACATTCCATCCGAGCGAAGAAGCTTGCGTGTTACGAGCAGGGCGCTGAATGCCTGAGAGATCAAGGTTGCAACGGCAACTCCCAGTACGCCCATGTGGAAAGCGACTACAAACAATACATCAAGTATGATGTTCAGCAGGCAGCAGGCAACCAGATAATAAAGCGGATGTTTGGAATCTCCTACGGCGCGCAGAATACTGGAACCCATATTATATAGGAAAACAAAAATAATACCTGCAAAATAAATTCGGAGATAGATCACGGAATCTTGCATGATCTCATCGGGGGTGTTCATCAGTCGGAGCATGGATGGTGTAGCGAAAGATCCGATGATTCCGAGCAGGATTCCTCCCATGATGGAGATTGCATAGGCATTGTGAAGTCCGTCACTGGCAGCATGTTCATTTCTCGCACCGAAGTACTGGGCGATCAAAACAGAAGCACCCGAAGACAGACCGGTAAAAAAGCCCACGATCAGAGCCACGATCTGTGCAGAGGAACCGCCCACACTGGCAAGGGCTGCTTTTCCGACAAATTGTCCGACAATGACAGTATCAATAGTGTTGTATAGTTGTTGAAAAAAGGTTCCGAGCAAAATCGGAAAGAAGAACAATAGAAGTTGTTTCCAGATCACACCCTCGGTAATCTGATTTATCGGTTGTTTTTGCGTCATAATAATCCCCTTACTCTTAAAATAATCAAGTTGATAAACTCTCTCTTATGTAAAGAATATCAGATTTTACAAACATTTAACAGAGAAAAATAGAAGTTCTGGGATAAAATAGAAGAAGGCAAAATAAAAAGAGGCAGAAAGAAAGGCAATGTCATTTAGTTAAGACATTGAGTCGGTAGCCTCTTGCAGAGCAAGGTATATAAAAATATATACCCTGCTCTTTTTTTGTAAAAAATCCTTGACAAATATAGAAAAA